>Ga0065714_10064434_pt1 | contig 130989 bp, 119 predicted proteins | sample MisRhiReplicate2_FD_59101 | JGI IMG/M metagenome (GOLD analysis project Ga0065714, IMG submission 59101) | Miscanthus rhizosphere microbial communities from Kellogg Biological Station, MSU, sample Rhizosphere Soil Replicate 2: eDNA_1 v2... | ecosystem: Host-associated > Plants > Roots >...
ATTCCAAAAAATAAACTACTATTTCTATAGAATATATATAAATTATTATTTATCTTTGCTTAGTATTCTTCAAAAAGTGAATAAATAAGCTGATTGAAAAGAACTTATAGTCATGTGGCCGAGTGGCGAGGTAAAGGTCTGCAAAACCTAGTACGGCGGTTCGATTCCGTCCATGACGTCTAAAATTGTATTACAACACTTATCAAGAAAGACGGAGGGAATGGCCCTTTGATGTCTTAGCAACCTGTTTAGCAACAAGGTGCTAATTCCATCTGCTGGTAGCAGAAAAGATGAGTTTGAGAATGGTTACTAAACTATCTTCAACAAACAATCAACGGCTATCCCCTCTTTCTGAAATTGGTAACCTAAATTTTAAGAAATGTCAGTTCATTTTGATTACCCATCAATCAGGGATTTTTTTGAAATCCACGGGAATACATCTTGCGAAAAATTAAACGACTATGAACATTGTAGGGCAGAATCAGATCGTCTTTATAATGAACAGTTAAAAAGCGATGCGGAAATTCGTACACAAGATCAAGAAAAAACAGTCACCTGAATTAAAACAATTGCGCTTTCCTATATAAAAACCCTAGCATGTATTTAACACCGACCAAAAACCTATTTTTTATTGGCTTAACCTTTATTCTTCTGGCTACGCAAACCCAGGCACAATCTAAAGACCCCTCTCCTATAAATTTTCCTACACCTAAAAATGTAGATCATGTGCTGTTTTATCTCCAGCGCGACCCAAATACCAATACCCTTATTTATGCCTTAAATTTAGAAAGAAATGGCAGTGTCGATGCTGATCACCCCATTCAGGTATATTGGATCCGTTATGGTGAAAAAGGCCAAAAGAAAGATCTTGGATATATTCAACGCAAATTTGCTTATGGTATCGATACGAAAGCACTGGGAGGAGATAAATATGAATTTCGTTTTGTTTCGCACAAAAAACTACCTTTTTATCTGCAAAGATCTAATGATAAAAGCTACCATGTTTCGGTAACGATTAATAACCATACAATTAAATTTAACCGGTTATTTGTAAGGATACAGGGTGGCAGTTTCTGGCTTCCAAATGTGAAGTATGCTGAAGTTGAGGGCATTGATGAAGCAACAGGCAAGCCGATTGTAGAAAGGGTGGATGTAAAGTAATCTTCCGATTCTGCTTAAGCTGGCTCAACCAATGTAATTATTTCATATTTTCCAGAATCCTTGGCATTTTAACCGCAAAGAGACAGCCCTGCTGCCATTCTGAACGCAGTGAAGGATTTTTTTTAAGCTAGTAATTTACAGTCAAAAGATCCTTCGTTGCACTCAGGATGACAATTCAGAAATGGAGTTGGAGTCAAAGTTTGAATAACCGTGCTATTTCATATGTATCCCTTCCACAAAGCGCATCCCCCTGCTGTCATTCATAATGCAGTGAAGAATCTTTTTAAGCTAGTAATTTACAGTCAAAAAATCCTTCGTTGCACTTAGAACAATTCAGAAGAGGAGTTGGAATCAAAGTTAAATGATACAATTTTGAGTAATGAGAGATAAATTTTCCGGGAACATTCATCATTGCTTTGCTCCTTTAGGCATCAGATCGGACATATTGCCATGTGCACATGGTGTTATGAGACCTGATACCTTCAGAATGAGCAGGATGAGCGTAATAAAACTAAAATATGAAACCCTTTTTCCCGGGATAAACTCGCGCACACTGTGCCCGGCCGTATAAAAAGCGCTTTAAGGGTAAATAAATGCCTTTATCAACATCCCATATACCATGAACAAAATCGTGGGTTATAAAATGTTTGATGGAATAACGATGTGTAAAAGATTTTTGCCCACAATTGGCGCAGTAATTATTTGTAACCGGAGCAGGACAATTTAGGCAATCTGATGACATTTAAATCTTTATTTTGAATTACGTTTTTTAATTTCAGTATTAATCTGGCCCAGGCTAATAAAAGCAGGTAACAATGCCAGCACACATGATAAGGGAATAGCTGCCAGAACTTTTGGTGTTTTAGCCGTAACAACAAGATAAAGCAAAATAACAAAGGCTGCAAGCATTACCAAAGCAAGGCCGATTAAAGCACCCTGCACGCTCTGTTTTCTTTTGTATAATTCTTCAATAGCTAATTCAGTAAGTGGAGTTACTTTTTTCATATTATTTATAGTCTGGTTAATCATCTGTCATAAATGTTAGGAAACATAACGACAGCACAAATATACAATATATCACCAATTGGTGATAAAAATATTTAAAATTGATTGTGTAATTTTCGCCAGCGATAGTTTGCATCAACATGGAACAGAAAAAAGAAGTTAAACCGTTAAGAAACAAGGAGAAGAGCAAACAAAAATTTTTGAATGCCGTTGAGAAAATACTGCATACTAAGGGTTTTTCGGGACTTAAGGTTAACAATATTGCACGTACCGCAGGGCTAGACAAAAAACTGATTTATAACTATTTTGGCGGAAAAGACGAACTCATTGACGAATATATCCGCTCGCAGGATTTCTGGAGCAATGTAAAAGATGAATCAGGAGGAACCGCAGTTCAAGATGGGGGGAAAACTTTAGTAAAGGCAATGCTCCTATCACAATTTGATTATGTTTTTAAAAACAAAGATTTTCAAAAGATTTTGCTCTGGGGATTGTTGGAAAATAGAAAATCGCTAAAAAAACTTGCCGATGACCATGAAGAAAACGGCGCGATGTTATTTGAAAGCATTACGGATCCACATTTCAAAGAAAATGCGAAAAGATACCGTGCTATTATTGCACTACTGATTTCGGGTATTTACTATCTGGATATTTACGCCACCACCAATGATTGTACATTTTGCGGATTAGACCTTAAAAGTGCAGATGGACGGTCAGCGATTGAAGATGCCCTGAGTTTTCTGATCGATAAAACTTACGGTTAATCCTGTAGTGATGTCGAACTTGATTTATCTCTCAATATTTAATATGTTTCCGACCACAATTTATTTCCAATTTTTGCAGATAATCCATCCCTTATTATGAGCTTAACTTTTCCGTCTTTATCCTTATCAAAAATCAATATCATATTAGAATCCATAGCAAAAAATCTGTTGGTTGTTTCAGCAAATATCCTTAGATTGTGCACTAACGTATACTGAAATAAAAGAGAGTAAAATAGCAATAGGTATAATTTTCATGAAAAATACCTATTGCGCGTGAGTTTGGTTTTTATGCATAAGGCAATCCGTAGGTCTCGAATAATCTTGCTGAATGTATAGTTGAAAAAATAATGAAATTATTACGACATCAAATAACGTGATCTACGTTTAACCTATATAGTTGTTTATTTAGCAACCATCTTTGCGGGGTGAACGTTTAAAAATTACTTTACCATTCCGTTCTACAGATTCGGCCGATATTATTGGATATAAATACTTAGGCGCATATGATACGTTACGGCTTTTTACCATTATTTTATCGTTAACTTTTAGGCTGTGTAATTGCTCGAGTTGAGATTTTTCCGGCTCAAAATTTACAATGTAATCCACACCATTGATCTTGGCCATTACACCAAAACCTAATCTTGATCCAGGCGGAAGAGATAAAGCAGTTATTACTGCCTCCATAGTGGTAAAAGCACTTATATCATCCCTTATTTTAGCAGCACTGGCATATACATTCTTACCTGCTGGGGATGTTTGCCACTCTTTAAATTTTATACCATCAGGGCTAGCCTCCCATTTTTTCTTTTCATCATCCCTTTGTGCGGCAGAAAGAGATTTTGGGCTTAGCCTTTTAGTAGATTCATTTTTAATTTCTTGATTAGCAAATACTAATCCGCTTACCACTACCAGCAGTAAGATCAACACATACATCATTTTATTCATCTTTTTTGTAGGTTTGATTAACATTGATCTATCTGTTGATAAATCAGATTCGTTTAAGGCATTTTGTTTATTTTTCATATCTTTTTAATGTTGGTGCAACAAAATTACCTGGAGATCTTTCCGTATGAAGAATCAGAATTGTAAATAAAAATGTAAACTTTGTAAATAAAAACTTGACAATATGCTTGATAGCCAAAATCGCTTCTCCGGGAAAGGTAAATACCTTTTTGGATTCACGCTAATTTTGTTTATTGCGGTGATCTGTACAGTTTTTAGTATGACCGGCAATGAGGACTTTGATTTCGCCAGAAGGGAAATTTTGCTCCGTCGGATCGGACATGAACTACTCTTACAGTCAGGCGACAGCACATCAAGAATACTTCCGATAAAAAAGGTTGCTGAAAATGAGTACCAGATCAGATTTGAAAAAGAATTTACTTTCAACCCCATCTCCCTGGTAAATACAACTAAACGCTTGTTGGCCAAAGATCCGGTGGCAGACGATTATGTTGTTAAGGTTTTGAACAGTAATGACGCTAGCGTTGCCTATGCTTACGTAATATCCAAAAACAAAAAAGATGAAATTATAGCATGCATAGGCAGAAAGCAGCCAAAAGCACGCTACATGATCAATATTAAATTAAAATCTACAGGTATAAATACCACAAAGAATGGATATCTTCTGGGTAGCCTGCCATTTTTAGCATTTGTTGGTTTTATTTTTTTCAGATTGGTTAAACCGCGAAGAGATTTACCCAATGATAATCAACATACAGACACGATTACGTTAGGTTCAATTGTGTTTGATGCGAAAAAGCGCAAACTCACCATAAATGAGAAGGTGATAGACTTAACCGGGACTGAAACAAGGTTATTGCTCATATTTGCACGATCTCCAAATGAAAATATAGAAAGAAGCCGACTCCAAAAAGAAATATGGGAAGACGAAGGTATTATTGTAGGGCGTAGTCTGGATATGTTTATATCAAAACTTAGAAAAAAACTAGTGCTTGATCCTAATATCAACATTGTTGTGATCCGGGCTAAAGGATATAGGCTTGAGATTAAGGCTTAAAACAATCCTGCTAATCTGAATTGAGTTTATTTGATCTGGCATTTATACGAATGCATTTAAAGATCTATGGTAGATATTTTCAACTTACTCTCATCACCCTTAATTTCAGGGTCTATCTAGCAGGAAAGGTACTGATCACGATTAACTATTAGGCCTTTAAAAACCAATAGAAGGAAGTTCATCATGACGATCGCACTGGAAAAGAGACAGTATTATAGCAGGTTCTTAGACAGGCTACCATTAACAGATTCCAATAAACTGGTCTTCATCTCCGACCGAAGCAACGCGGAGTAGAGAGATCTTTGATCCATATTAAAAAGATTTTGCTTCGCAGAACCTTTACAATTTCGAGGAGGTAAGAAGAAGCAATCTATCATATTTATTATCAAATAAGATGATTGCTTCACTCCTACGCAAAACTTCTTTCTTCGGCTCGCAATGACGAAATTAGGACCCAAAACTTACGTTATATTATGAAATAGCTCCTTTTGATTTAAAAATTTTAAGGAGACAAACCATCTCCAGAGCTTTAAATTCATTTCACTCCTTCTTTTCGGGCAATGTTAATTGTTGTTATTCATCAAAAACGATCAATGCTTTGATCAGCGACTCATTTGCATGGAGCAACTGGTTAAACTTTTCTTTTACCTCCGTAAAAGGGACAGTGTGGGTAATAAAATCAATAGGCTTAATCAGGCCCTTTCTGATACATTCAATAACATAGGCAAAATCGTTTGGCAAAGCATTTCTACTACTCATCAGAACAGCTTCACGCTTATGAAACTCAGGGTGTACAACCTCAATAGCACCCTTCTGAAGGCCTATCATAACAAATCTACCTGTGTGCGCCATAAATCTGAAGGCATTGTTAATGGCTGTTAAGTTTCCGGTACAATCAATTACCACCTTTGCCATCTCTCCATTGGTGATGCCCATTAGCTGCTCTACTGGATCTGATTTTAATGGGTTTATGGTATGCGTAATCCCAAAACGCTCACTGCAAAAAGATAACCTGTTATCATTTACATCAATAACGATAACTTCAGCTCCACTTATTTTAGCAAACGCGATAGTGCCCAGACCAATTGGCCCGGCTCCGAGTATAACCACATGATCTCCTTTATTCAACTGTGCCAGGCTAACGCCATGTGCGCCAATCGCCAATGGTTCTATTAATGCCAGCTCATCTACAGTTAATCCTTCCCCGCTAACAATTGCAGATGCAGGAACAGTGATATACTCCTGCATGGCACCATCGATATGAACGCCGAAAACTTTTATGTTTACACAACAATTTGTTCTCCCGCTTCGGCAGGCAATGCAGGTGCCGCAATAGAAATATGGACTAATGGTAACCAGGTCTCCAGTTTTAAAGTTCAACCCTGTCCCCGCCTCTACCACTTCAGCAGCAATTTCGTGCCCGAGGATTCTGGGATATTCGAAAAATGGCTGTGTTCCTTCAAATGCATGGTAATCGGTACCGCAAATTCCCAGTCTTCTCATCTTAAGCAGCACCATGCCATCTTCTACAAATGGCATTTCTTTATTGATATAACTAAATTCTCCTGGTGTATTACAAACTAATGCTTTCATCGTTATTTTAAAAATTTAATCAATCCCTGTGTTTGCATTTCCTGCCAAAACCCAGCAGGAATTTCTTTTTGGGCCAGCGCAGCATTAATAGCCACTTTCTCAGGTCGTGTGGTATTTAAGGCGATACTTTTTACGCCGGGAAAACCTGCAGAAAAACTAAAACAGGCCTCGGCAGGAAGTACCTCAAACGTTTTACAAACCTTATAAAATTTATCCCTCCACTCCAAAAGTGCTTTCCCCGCTAAACTATCCGCTTCAACGGGCTGGTAATTGTAAAAATCTCCGCCAGTTAAAAAGCCGCCGTTAAATATGGCCGAGTTAATTACTTTAATATTTTTTTGGTTAAGCTCCTTTATAAATGCAATCAGATCAGCAGGGTGCGATCTGATGGTCAAACTGTTGGCGATCATCACCCAGTCAAGCCTAACATCGGCCGCTATTGCCTGGATAATTTTCCAATCTTTAGCTCCTACCCCAATAGAAGAGACTAAACCATCAGATTTTAATTCGCCTAATGCCAGGTAGGCATCAAGGATTTGCTGATAACGTTCGTCATAATCCTCCTTGCTATGGCTTGCTGAAAGATATTCGTCAGGATCGTGTACCGAAACCATTTGCGCCTTGTAATTACCCAGCAACTTGTTACCTTGTTCAAAACACTTCAATATCCCATCGTAACTGATCATCTGCACCGCATCATGTTCAATATCTTTCCAAATCCCTGCTTCAAATGTAGGTTCTGGAGTTAAAAGTGGTGTTCTGTACCAGCCCAGTTTATTACTGATTATTACCTGTTGAGGATCTACTTTTAAATCTGCTAAACATTTCCCCAGCGATTCAAGCGCGAGGCCTGCCCCATATTTTCCGGCAGAATCAAAATAAGCAACCGGTTTCGATGAGGCTACACATGCTTTTACAACTTCCTGTTTAACCTTATAATCTACCGCCTGATAGAGATTCCCCAAACTACTGGTTCCGAAAATAACCGGGGGCAGACTTAGGTCAGATTGTTGGTTTTTATTATTACTAGCCATTCAACTGGAATATATTTTTCATCAATACCCATTTTTCTCCTGGTTTTGCAAAGGGCAGTGCCTGCTGATATTTCCACATCAAATTTTCCCACTCTTCTACCAGTGGGTTGGAAGCGTCCATAAGTGCCTTTTTTTCGAAACTGAAATCGTCTTGCGTTTCCATCACCATAAACAAGCGGTTGGAAATGCGGTAGATTTCCATATCCAATATGCCCGAGTCGATTATGCTGCGTTTAATTTCAGGCCATCCATTAACATGGTATGCTTCATATTCTGCGATAAGTTTCTCATCATCAACCAGATCAAGGGCTAAACAGTATCTTTTCATTTGTAATTATAAAATTTCATTAGGTTGATTAATTATATCGTTTTTTGTAATTTTTTGCCCCATTAAACCAAATAGCATAATCACAGCGAAACAAACCAGCGGCACATAATATCCATTTTGAATATTGCCTGTTCCATCACTCAAATATCCAAAGAAACGTGGAAGTATTGCACCACTAACAATTGACATGATAATTAAACTACTTCCAAGTTCGGTATCTTCTTTAAGGTCTTTTATACCCAGAGAAAAGATGGTGGGAAACATAACCGACATAAAAAAGCAGATGCCGATAACTGCATACACTGTTATAATACCAGAAGCCGTTATGGCAACAAAGCAAAGCAGTATGCTTATAAAAGCATAGATAACCAGTAAATATTGGGCCTTAAAAAAGCGCATGAGGAAAGTGGTAAAAAAGCGCCCTACCAGAAATGCAAAACCGCACACACCCAAATAATATGTTGCCTCTTTTCCTGTAATACCTGCAGATTTGGTTGCATAAAGAATAAATAAGCTAAAAACAGATACTTGCGCCCCCACATAAAAAAACTGAGCTGCTATTGCCCACGACAATTGTTTATGTTTAAAAACACGCCAAAAGCTTTGTTTGCCATGCCCCTCATTACTGGTTCGGATATCTGGCAATTTGATAAAATAAAATATAGCAGCCAGTATAACTAATATGCTTCCGAGCACAAAATATGGCCCCTGTACAGAAGTTGCTTCTGATGCCAGCACCGATTTTCTGGAGGCTACATCCATTTTCGCAAGGGCACTATCTGACACACCCTCTACCAATATCAGCTTACCGCCAATTATTGGTGCAATTGAAGCCGCAAGCCCGTTAAAAGACTGGGCTAGATTTAGTCTGAAAGTAGAGGTTTCCGGGTTTCCAATTAACGTAATATAAGGGTTCGCTGCTGTTTCCAAAATAGTTAGTCCACATGCAATAATGAAAAGCGCAGCAAGAAAAAAATTGTAAGACTGTACCTGTGCTGCAGGTAAAAATAGGTAACACCCTACTGAAAATATCAAAAGTCCTATAATGATTCCGCTTTTATAGCCATATTTTTTCATGATGATACCCGCTGGCAGCGCCATAATGAAGTAAGCAATAAAAACAGCCGAATCTACAAGTGTTGCCTGTACAGTTGTAAGCGTAAAAGACCGTTTCAAGTGCGGAATCAAAATGGGATCAAGGTTATGGGCAAATCCCCATAAAAAGAACAGTGAGGTAATCAGTATTACCGCTAGTGTGGAGCGTTTAGTTTCCATCTAAGAGGATTAAATATGATGTTGTTATTTTTTAAATTCTACTTTAAATCCCGTTACCGCCCAAGTTGGATAATTTTGCGGCTTTTTGATCACCAGTGAACCATCAGTTTGTGTCCATTCCAGTTTTTCTTTACTGCCCAACAGGGTAACCGAGCTGATCGGTTTATCTAGATATTTAGAGTTTTTTCCCAATAATTCCATTTTTATATCCGTTTTGGGAACGCCCATGCAGAATGCAAAAAGGTCGCGCCCTTTTGTTGTATAACGGATATCTGTAGCCTCATATTCACCGGTATCTGTTAATCCACCGAAATCGCCTTTCTTCTGGTTCGATTTAATTGTAGATGGCCCTTCCCCATATACTTTCCAAGGCCTTGTGGCATAAATCCCTTCTCCATAAGTCTTGGTCCATTCGCCTATCTCCGTTACTATTTTGATTACGTCAGGCTCTAAATCTCCTTCTGGCGTCTGTACAACATTAATCAATAGATTCCCATTTTTACTCACCACATCAATCAAAAGCTGTGCAATTTCATTTGAACTCTTGTATCGTTGTCCCGTTCTGTAATACCAATCGCCAATTGATGTATCGGTCTGCCATGGAAAAGGGCTGATCGAATCCAGTACACCACGTTCTACATCCTGTGCCCACTTACCTCCTGAAGGTTCTTTAGGGGTGTAAACGGCTTCTAGTTTACCTTTATTTTTAGCCAGATCCTGATTGTAATAATGTGCAACCATTTTACGGCCATATTCTTCAAAAGGAACTTTGCTATCAGAATAAAGCAAATCAGGATGATAGTTATCAATAAGTTCGGTTACGTATGCTAGCCATTTTTTATGCCATGTAGGACTATTGGTAAGCCATTCTTTGATGTCGCTCGAATCGGCAGGCAAATGATAAAGGTCTGAATATTGAGGGTCGTGGCCATCGTATGGAACTCCGGCAAACTGGCCTGTTTTATCCGATCCATGGCTGGGCTGAAACCAGTTGAAACTTGCAGCAAGATGCTCGGAAACCCCAAAGCGGAGACCTTCTTTTTTTGCTGCTTTCTGCCAAAGACTAACTACATCTTTATGCGGTCCCATATTTACCGAATTCCACTTGTGTATTTTCGAATTCCATAAAAAGAACATATCATGGTGCGAGCCCATACTTACAAAATATTTAGCACCCGCTTTTTTATAAAGGGCCATCAATTGTTCAGGATTCCATTTTTCTGCCTTCCAAAGCGGAATGATGTCTTTATAACCAAATTTGGATGGTGTTCCGTAATGTGCCACATGATATTTATTCTGATCATTACCTTGTAAATACATGCTTCTGGCATACCAATCGCCCTGACGGGGAACTGCTTGAGGGCCCCAGTGCGACCAGATACCAAATTTGGCATCACGGAACCAATCGGGATATTTATATTGTTTTAAGGATTCATCTGTAGGACTAAATTTGCCCTGCTCAGGATCAGTACTTTTTTGCTGAGCTTGCACATTTAACAACACGGAGATTGCAATAATGCTTACGAATATTCTTTTTTTCATTTATATGATAATTTAAATGCTAATATTTCAGTTTTCAATATTTAAGGAGTTAAGAACCAGAGCGGAATATTCAGTAGCAATAATCAGATTATGGTTAATTGTATGAACCCAGCTTTACGAACGGTTTAAATATTTGGTCACTATGATCAAAAATAGAGATGTTACCCCATCTATTTTTGAATAAATTAGACTTTTTATTGTAAAAATCCGACATTTAAAAAATGATTAAAAGAGTACTCCAAAATACCTTTTCGCTACTCAATGTAGATTATGTGAAATTAACTGAAAAATGGAATTACCTGAATGTGATCAGCCCTTATTTTCGGATTTATTATATAGACGATGGAAATGGTGAGGTATCTGACCCATCGGGATCTTTAAAGCTTGAACCTGGATATTTATATATTATCCCCAGTTTCACACTTTGTAACCTACATTGCAACGGATATTTAAGCCAATATTTTGTGCAGTTTTTTGAAGAATCTGTTGATGGAATTTCTCTATTTGCGAGAAGCCGAAATGTTTCAAAGATTAAGGCAACACAGATGGACATTGATCTTTTTAAGCGCCTGCTGGAAATAAATCCCTGCCGAGGCATTAACCGGTCTGATGATCCAAAGATTTATGAGAAAAATATTTTCTATAAAGAATACCAGGAGTTAAACAATATGCAGGGTTTAGCCAGTTATCTTGAAACCCAGGGCATACTGCTCCAATTGATGGGACGTTTGCTCCGACCACAGTTACATCGTAAACATGAAGACCAACATACGCCGGCCAAAATAGTTGAAACAGTTGGTTATATTCTTGTAAATTTACAGCAGGAATTATCTGTAACCAGCCTGGCCTCACGTGTTAATCAGCACCCTGATTATTTCTCCCGTTTATTCAAAACTTTTACCGGCCAGCGCCCTATTACCTATATTCTTGAAAAACGAATCGAGCGGGCGCAATATTTATTAGCCACCAGCCGACTTGCCTATTCGGAGATTGCGACGCAAACCGGATTTGATAATCTTTCCTACTTTTCAAAATCTTTTAAAAAACTTACCGGCATGTCTCCCAGCGCCTATAAAAAACAGGTGTATACCGTAGGTTTCACTTTATAATTATCATCTTAAAAGGTAACACTGTTAGCTTCAACCCTGAACTAACTAAATGCCTGATTTAAGTATGGAGATTACACTTAAATTGGTTATTGTTACGGTTTCTTTGTTTTGGTTTAATTTCTAAACAGAACGCATAAAAAAGTTGAACATTGCATTTATTTTAATTGCAAATATTTTGTGTTAATGGTAAAGAAAAATTAAAGGTAGCACCTTTACCGGGCACACTTTCAACCCAAATCTGACCACCATGGCGTTCAATAATATCTTTCGATATAAAAAGTCCTAAGCCTAATCCTGAAGAACCGTCTTTATTTTCCTTAGCCTGATAAAATTGGCTGAATATATGACGCTGATTTTCTTCACTAATGCCGGGCCCAAAATCCTTAATCGAAGTAAGTACCGTTTTATCCAAATGTTGAACCTCCAACTCGATTGTTTTTTCATGAGGTGCATATTTAACTGCATTGTTTAGTAAATTCGTAAGTACCTGTTCAAGGCGCATGCGGTCAGCGTTAACAAGACTTTCTTCGGGCATTTCTATCGTCAAGGTATGCCCTGGATGGGCTTGTAAAAAAGATTCTTTCATTTCCTGAATGAGTATTGCCAGGTTAAGGTATTCCATATTCAGTTGCAGTTTTCCCGACTGGATTTTGGATACATCAAAAAGATCACTAACCAGAACGATCATTTTCTCCAATTGTCTGATTGCCCTTTCAAGGAGATTTTTCGCAATACGTTCTCCCGTGTTTCGGTTGGCCAACTGCAAAAAACCGAAAAGAGAGGTCATCGGTGTTTTTAGCTCATGTGAAGCCATTGCGATAAATTCGTCTTTTTTAGCGCTTAGCTCCTGTACCTCTTTAAAAAGCATCGAATTTTCTATAGCAATTGCTGCTTGGGAAGCTACTGTACGGACAAGTTCCTCATGCTCTTTTTTAAAAACTGCCTTTTCCGGATGACCGAAAAACAGCCCGCCTATCACCTCCCCTGATTTTGTTTTAACCGGAACGGCCAAATAACTGATCACAGGCAAATTTCCCGAAGGATCTCCAAAAAATGGCTTATTTTTACCATAGCGGGTATCCTGGGTAATGTCGTCTGAGCGAACTACTCCTTCTCCTCTAAAAGCAGGATTAAATAAAGCGGCATTACTTGGCATCGGGAAGTTAGCGAAAGCCTCCCTATGTGCACTTGATATAGTGTATAATAGGCAAGATTCCCCTTCCTGGTTAACTTGATTATAAAAAAACGCACCAAATGCGGCACCGATTAGCTTTGTAGTCGAATCTGTTACCTGCTGTAATATTTGCTGAAGGTCAAGCGATTCGTTAATGCTCCTGCCCACTACATTCAACAGTTCCAGGCGTTCTATGTGCTTGGCAATCAATTTTTCAGACTCCTTTTGGGAAGTAATATTACGTGCGACCTTAGATGCCCCAATAACAACTCCATCGCGATTTTTAATAGGAGATACGGTGAGTGAGATATTTAGTAAGCGTCCGTCTTTTGTTTTTCTGATGGTCTGTATATGGTCTACCTTTTCCCCACGTCGCAGGCTTGCAATTATAGTTTCTTCTTCGTTCAAACGATCAGTCGGGAGAAGTATTGTGATCGGCTGGCCAACAGCCTCTTCTTCGGTATAGCCAAAAATATGCTCTGCTCCTTTATTCCAGGTCGTGATGATTCCATCAAGTGTTTTACTGATAATGGCATCTTCAGAACTTTCTATGATAGCGGCAAGCATGGATTGTTTTTCCTCGGCCTGGTGTTCGAAGGAAACATCATGGACAATCTGAGAGGCACCAATAATTTGTCCGTCCTGATCTTTAATTGGCGAAAAGGATAAAGAAACAGGGATTCGTGTCCCTTTGTGGGTAAGACGCACCGTTCTGTACTGGCTGATGCGCTTATCATTTAAAACTTCCTGCATCAGCTTTTCCTGCTCTGAATATTTGTTATCTGGAATCAGCAGAAAAACAGATTGACCCAGTATCTCTTCTGCGGTATAACCAAACATAATTTCTGCAGCGGGATTCCAATTGGTTATTCTAAATTCAAGGTCATGACAATATATGGCATCTTGAATGCCTTCGAAAATGGATTGGAGTGTAAAGAGGTCAGGCAGATGAGCTGATTTTATCATAGTTATTGGGAATTAGATCCATCGAAAAGACCCATCAAATTTATCGAAGATATTTTAAACAACCATTTTCCAAAATGTTTTTTTTCCGTGTAAATGAAGCTTTAGCTAAGAAAATAGGTAAATCGTTATTCTTCGTGAATAATTTAAAAAGGTCCGGAATCTATATCGGAACTACCACATAATATAAGCCCAGGTAATAAATTTAAAGAATCATAAGCTAATTTTGCACACCTGATGTTGTTTAACAATGGCTAAATTCTAAAAGGCAAACCAAATCTTAAATAACATTATTATTCTAAGTTTTAACCAGAAAGATCAGAATCTTAAGATCTTTATTGTGTTTGTAATGCTTACTCTAAACAGATCAGATACTTCGGTTTCATCATTAAAATGTAACAATCGTATAGACATAACTATAAACGTTTAAAGGTTAATTTAACAATTTTTTATTATTCTGATTACCAAAACATTCCTGTGAGCTATGCAGCAATACATAAATCTAGCACTTTGGGTCATTATTAATATATCTCTTGTCCAGCAATTCCTCCTCTCCTGTTTCAGGATAAATCAAAACTTAATCTAATTCTCCCTGTTCTTCAATACCTATTTACCTAATTGAAAAACTATGAATCAAAATGAATTCAGCGGGGCAGCTAATGGGCATGCCATTGCCCTCCTCACCCATGCGATGCGGTTTACCAATGATGAAGATGACGCGAAAGACCTTGTTCAGGATACCCTGATCAAAGGGATCCGGTTTTGCGCAAAGTTTGACAAAGGCACCAATTTACGTGGCTGGCTTTACGTAATTATGCGAAATACCTTTATTAATGACTATCGTAAGGCCCAGAAAAGACATTCAGTAATCAGTAGAGATGAAGATTTATCAAGTCCCAATCTGATCAAATGTTCAACCAAAAGTTCTTCTGAAGGAAAGTTTGTAATGGACGATATCCAAAAAGCGCTGCAGAGTTTGCGGGAGCAGTACCGGGTTCCGTTTCAGCGGTATTTTGAGGGTTATAAATATGAGGAAATTGCTGAAGAGCAAGGTATTCCATTAGGAACAGTGAAAACCCATATCCATCAAGCAAGGCTGATCTTGAAAACGTATTTGAAGCAGTATAGAATGGTCTAGAACTATTATTTTTTACCTGTATTTAAAAAATACCTGTAGTCAATTTTTGAATTTTAAGCGCGTTTGCTTTTTTAGGCATATATAATCAATTATTCTGTTTTTTCTTAAACTCACTTGGACTCATTCCATACTTTCCTTTAAACAAGGTTGAAAAGTAAGTTGATGAGGAAATACCTATTTTGAAAGCGATTTCCGAAATGGAATAATCTTCATTCATCAGCAGGTAACTGGCCTTTTTTAGTCTGCGGGTTAAAATGTAGTCCGTAATGCTGCAATCAAGTAATGCCTTTACCTTTCTGTAGAGTTGAATACGGGAGATACCGATCATTTTGGCAATGTCCTCAACATTCAGTGTTTCATTACCCAGGTGATGCTCTACAATACCTGCAAAATCATTGAGAAACTTCTTATCAAGAGCGCTAAGTGTTGATTTTTTCTCCACACCAGCGCTGATATCACTGATGTAATGTTCCTTCAATAACATACGGTTGGTAAGCAGATTCCGCACATTTGCCTGAAGAAAGTCAAAATGAAAGGGCTTAGTCATATAGAGATCTGCCATACTATTTATGCCTTCTATCTGCTGTTCAGTACTAGCCTGTGCGGTAAGCAGGATAAGTGGAATGTGAGAGGTCCGAAGATCTGTTTTAATTTTCTTTGCAATTTCTTTACCTGACATACCGGGTATAATCACGTCAGACACTATGATATCAGGGATTTTTTCGAAAGCTTCATGAAGTCCCTGGCTACCTGTAGTGGCCGTGAATACCTCGTAATCGACTGAAAATTTTTCATGAAGATAATTTAACAGGTCAGGATTATCCTCAATGATGAGAACGGAATATTCTTTGATATATTCACCAATCGGATCGAACGGTCTATCCTCTGGCGGTAACTCTTCTGTGATATAAACTTTTACTTGCTCAGTTAATGAAACAATTCTGTCATCTGCGTTTACAGGGGAAAGCTTTAAATCTATCAGCTCACCATAGGGCATAGTAACCGTAAACGTACTTCCATGCCATTTTCTGCTTTGCACCTCAATAGTGCCACCATGTAAATGCACCAGTTCACGGGTGAGGGAAAGACCAAGGCCAGATCCTCTCGATTCATTAGTACTGGATTGATAAAATTGATCCCAAACCTGCAGCAATTCCTCTTGGTTCATCCCACTGCCATTGTCAGCAACTGAAATGATGAAGTTATTATCCTCTGTGGTTAAATCCACATTTATCCTCCCATGATCCGGAGTAAACTTCAATGCATTGCTCAACAGATTGAGCATCACTTTTTCAAGAATATTTACATCAAAATTGGCTACAATGGCAAGTGGTGGAGAAGAAAATTTCAAGACAATATCTTTTTTCAGGGCGCCGTATCTGAAGCTTTCTATTATTTCATTCAGGAAAGACTGAACATTGTTGCTGGTTGGTTGCACCTGGAATTTCTGGTGTTCTATCTTTCTGTAATCAATAAGTTCGTTAATCAGCTTTAGTAACCGATATGCATTCTTTTGAATCATTGTCAGTTCCCGCTTTTCCCCGCTTTGGATTTTATCGCTTTTAAGGAGATCTTCCAATGGAGATAAAATCAGCGTTAGCGGGGTTCTGAACTCATGAGATATATTGGTAAAAAAATTGAGCTTGGCCTCAGTTGCTGCCTCAATTTTAGCCGAGGCATCGATTAGCTTGTTTCGCTGGTCCAGTATCTGAACATTTTTCTGCTCAAGGCTTTTGTTAATTTTTCGGTTCTCCAACAAGGAGAAAAATGCCAGGCCTCCAAATATTACTGCTAATACCAGTGTAATAACAATAAAATTGAGCACCAGCTTTTGATTATCGTAAATCCGAAGCTGATCGGACAACATCATTTGTTGCCGTTCAATATCTCTTTGCTGACTTGATACCTTTGCCCATTGAAGTTTCATCAACTGAACCAAAGAACTGTCGATTACTAAGCTTTGCAGGATATTTTCTTTTGAAAAAGGTTCTTTATTTAAGATTTTGAACGCGATATTAATGGCTTCTTTGCCCCCTGTGGGATATAGCACGCTGGCAGATATTTTGCCCTCACTGATCAGCTGGAGTCCGCCACCCGAACCAGGAAGCGCATCTACTCCTATTACCTTAATGTGTTTAGGGGCTTTGTTGCGACGAAGAAAATCTTCTGCACTAGCCGCCATAACATCATTGTGTGCAAAAACAGCATCAGATTGTAGTATCGTTTTTTTATTCTTTTCCAGTTCCAGAAGGGTGCTGCTGGCAACCCAATTACCATAGAACTGAGCTGCTAATTTTATTCCTGGTGATTTACTTAACTCGTCAGAAAATCCTTTATCGCGCGCCATGGCTGGAGACGATCCCGGTAGACCCAATATTTCCACCACTTTGCCATTTCCTTTCAGGAGCTTAGTGATGTACTGGCCAGCCATTTTGCCTACCTGATAGTTCTCAGCGCCCACATACGCGGTATATTGGGAGGAGGATGTCTTCCGGTCAAGAACAATTACAGGAATTCCTTTATTGTAAACTTTTTCAACAATATCTGTCAACGGAGATGCTTCATTCGGAGATATAATGAGCAGATCAATGTGATCATCGACCAATTCTTCCACCTGCTCAATCTGTTTCTTGCTGCTGTTGTTGGCATCCTTATAAATAAAGTTGGTTCCCGACCGAAGCGATAGTTCCATTTTCATTTCCTCAAGCATCGTTTTCCTCCACAAATCAGAGCCTACACACTGTGAAAAACCAATGATGAACTTTTTTTCCTCCTTCTTTTCCGAACAGGAGCTAAAGAAAAGCAGTGTAACCACCAGACTCAAAAGCCAAACATTGAAAGCCTGAACAGTAGCTGGTTTGAGGAATATTTGATTATTCATTTAATAAAGCTATAGATTACTTTTCGATATTGGAAATAATGAATAAATGCCCGTCCGGCATCATGTAACCAAATTTAACACCTCATGTTACAATATTGAAAGTAAACCCAAAAAGACGAAAAAACAAAAACATAAAGCACTAACATACAGCATTTTAAACTAATTTATTTTTTTAACGTTTTTGAGAGAATTTTAATAGTGCCTCTAGGTCAATTGGTCTAATTTGCGATAGTTAACCAATAATAAACTTTTATGAAAAAACACTCTGTCCTGGCGTGGTCCATGGTTGTGGCCCTAGGCGGCTTTCTGTTTGGCTTTGATACTGCAGTAATTTCGGGTGCTGAAAAGTCGATACAGCAGTTTTGGAATCTTTCTGCTTTCTCGCACGGTCTTACCATATCCATTGCACTTATCGGTACAGTGATTGGCTCCCTGGTAGGATCCCGTCCATCTGATTATTTCGGAAGAAAAAACACACTTTATTTCGTGGCTGCTGCATACCTGCTCTCCTCGTTGGGTACCGCACTGGCAGATAACTGGTATATCTTTTTAGTATTCCGCTTCTTAGGCGGCCTGGGCGTGGGCATATCATCTGTAACTGCACCAATTTATATTTCCGAGGTATCTCCTGCACATCGAAGAGGCCGGCTTGTAGGTCTTTTCCAGTTCAATGTTGTGCTGGGTATATTGATATCTTATCTCTCAAACTATCTGCTAAGCCAAGGGGGCGAGGCATCCTGGAGATGGATGCTCGGTGTTCAGGCATTTCCTTCAATAATATTCCTGGTTCTAATTTATTTTATTCCTGAAAGTCCGAGATGGCTTATACTAAAACGTCGCGCCTATGATAAAGCATTGGAAATCCTCCGCATCATAAATCCATCAAACTGCAATGAAGAACTTGCCGCTATTCAGAAGTCTGGACAAGATATGCAGGAAAATAAATCTTCGGACGGACTTTTTTCAGGAAAGTACAGAACACCTGTTATCCTGGCCGTGCTATTTGCATTCTTCAACCAGGTATCCGGAATAAACGCCATCATTTATTACGCGCCGAGAATTTTTGAAATGGCCGGGCTTGGTGCACATTCTTCACTTTTATCTACTGTTGGCATTGGAATGGTCAATTTTATCTTCACGTTGCTAGCCATTAACATTATCGATAAAGTAGGCCGGAAAACATTAATGCTTATCGGTTCTGTAGGCCTTATCGCATCCCTTGGACTTGTTGCATTTGCTTTTCTGGGCGGTTCATCCAGCGGTTTCGAAATCCCGATTTATGTGATGCTCTTCATTGCTTTCTTTGCTTTTTCACAGGGAGCGGTGATCTGGGTATTCATTTCCGAAATCTTTCCAAATCAGGTTAGAGCAAAAGGACAAACACTCGGCAGTTCTACACATTGGGTTATGGCAGCACTGATTGCATTCTGCTTTCCCTATCTGGCAGAATCGTTTGGAGGGGCAAATATATTTTTCTTTTTCTCTGCGATGATGGTCTTGCAGCTGGTATTCGTTTGGAAAATGATGCCTGAGACAAAAGGCAAGTCGCTGGAACAGATAGAAACCAGAATTGTAATGCACTAAATAAAAAAAGACAAGAACATGATTACACCTGCTATATGCTTTGGCGAAATATTATGGGATATGCTGCCTGATGGAGCGATGCCGGGTGGTGCACCATTAAATGTTGCCTATCACTTAAATAAGCTCGGACTGCCTACAAGGATAATCAGTAAGATTGGCAATGATGAAAAGGGATTGAAACTGGAACGTTTGCTTGATGGCTGGCAAATTAACAAAAGCCTCCTTCAACGCGATCCGATTCACCCTACCAGCGAAGTGATCGCCAGAGTGGGCAGCAGAAATGAGGTTTCTTATGAAATCGTATTTCCTGTTGCATGGGATTTTATTGATCACCAATCCATGATCGATAACGAATTGCAGTCATCCATATATTTTGTATATGGAAGTTTGGCTTCCAGAAATACACTTTCCCGTGAAACGTTGTTCAAATTTCTGGAAAGCGATGCAATAAAGGTATTTGACATTAACCTCCGCCCTCCTTTTTTTAATAAGAGCCTTTTAGCAGACCTAATGGAGCGGGCAGATATTATAAAGTTTAACGAATCAGAGCTCCAAATGGCTCAGATACTTTTCGGAGGAAGTTTCATAAATGAAAAGGATCAGGTCAGTTTTATACAAGAACGTTTTAATATTCCAGAAGTGATTGTAACAAAAGGAGAATTTGGGGCTTCCTATTATCGGATAGATCAATCCTATCATGCCTGGGGATCCGAAGTAAAGGTTAACGATACCATCGGAAGCGGCGACTCTTTTCTTGCAGCCTTCATTGCAAGTCATCAAATGGGTCAGTTACCAAAAATCATCATAAAGAATGCTATTGGAATGGGCGCTTTTATAGCCACAAAAAAGGGGGGCTGTCCGGAATACGAGATTGAAGAATACAAAAAATTTACTGAACAAATATTTTAACCAACCATAATACTAACCAAATCTTAATTTTATGAGAAAAATTTTCCTTACCTGGCTTTTAGCCTTTATGGCTACAGGCCTGGCTTTTGGCCAGACCAGGGTAATCAGCGGGGTTGTCACCGACAATGAATCCGTTCCCCTGGAGGCTGTAACGGTTGTTATTGTAGGCACCCAAAAAATAGTGACTACAGATGCTAAAGGCAGTTTTAAAATTGAAACTTCTACAGGGCAGTCACTCAGGTTCATTTATATTGGAACCGAACCACTAACCATTCCCATTACCGCAGAATCGGCAAATCTTAAGGTTAAACTTGACATCGCGATCAATAAACTCAACGAGGTAGTGGTTACTGGCTACCAGAAGGAACGCAAAAAAGACATCACCGGAGCGGTAAATGTGGTTGATGTATCGAAGATCAGAGATATACCATCTGGTAATGCCGTTAAATCCCTTCAGGGAAGGGTTCCCGGGGTACTTATTACAACCGATGGTTCTCCAACTGGCCAGGCTACTGTGAGAATACGTGGCATTGGAACGCTTGGGAATAACGATCCATTGTATGTTATTGATGGCGTACCTACCAAGAATGGACTTGAACAGCTTAACCAGAATGATATCGAATCTATCCAGGTATTAAAAGATGCCTCTTCCGCAACCATTTACGGTTCACGAGCAGCAAATGGCGTTATCATCATCACTACAAAAAAGGCCAAGAAAGGATATTCGAAGATCGACTTCAATGCGTCGACATCTATTCAGAATTATGCCACTAAACTTAAAACGCTCAATGCTGAGGGAAGAGGCCGCGCTTACTGGCAGGCAGCCGTAAACGACAAAGCGAACCCAAATAATAACCAAATCTATCAGTATGACTGGAACAATAATTTTAATAACCCGGCACTTACCCGAGTAATCTTTCCTGAATATATTGATGCGGCAAAGACTATGAAAGCTGCAGATACGTATTGGTTTGATGAGATTGCCCAGAATTCAATCATCCAATCCTACGATGCAGCCCTATCAAATGGCGGGGAAAAAGGCAACAGTCTCTTTTCCGTAGGTTATTATGATAATAAGGGTATAGTAAAGGAGTCAAGAAGCCAGAAATATACAGCGAGATTTAATTCTGATTATAATTATCTTGACAACAAGCTAAAAATTGGCGAAAATTTTTCAGCAAGCTACATCAAGAATGCCCAGATACCGGCAAGCGATATCCTTTTCGCTTCACTCGTACAGCAACCTATTGTTCCCGTATATACCGTGAACGGAGGCTGGGGAGGACCTGCTGCAGGAATGACCGACAGACAGAACCCGGTTAGACTAATAGATGACAATAAGCAGAATACCTACAATTTCTACAGATTTTTTGGAAATGCATACGCAGATTACCAGATCATTCCCGGGTTGAACTTCAGGACAAATTTCGGTGTAGACTATAATGGTAGCTATCAGCGACTGTTGAAGAAATCATATGTTTCCGGCTTTTTGGCCGATCCTGCAAACCAAGTAAGCAATTCACAAACTTATCAGGGCAACATCATCTGGCAAAACACCCTTAACTATAAATTCACCAGGGATAAACATAACCTGGAGATACTCGCCGGTCAGGAATACATCAAGAATATCAGCCAGGAATTTTCGGCAAGCAGACAAGGTCTGGCGCTTGAAAATATTGACTATGCCTACCTTAACGCGGGTACCACCAATACCCTCAACGGAGGAAGTGGTGCTGGAAACAGATTGTTATCTTACTTTGGAAAAGTAAACTACAGTTACAACGACCGTTACATCGCCTCTGTAACCTTAAGGAGGGATGGCTCTTCACGTTTTGGTAAAGAAAACCGTTATGGTACTTTTCCTGCTTTCTCTTTAGGCTGGAGGATGAGTGAAGAAAAGTTTATAAAAGATATTGGATTATTTTCTGATTTAAAACTTAGATATGGCTGGGGCCGATCCGGAAATCAGGAGATTCCCAATAATGCTACCCGTTCACTGTATTCTGCTATTTATGGTACGGATCCGACATGGGATTTTGACAAAGGTACTGCGTACGATATCACTGGTGCAGGTACAGGCCAGTTACCTTCTGGCTTTGCCCTTATTCAACAGGGGAATGACAACCTGAAATGGGAATCGTTAAGAGAGTCGAATTTTGGTCTGGACTTTGGTTTATGGAACAATAAACTTACAGGATCTTTTGATTATTTCATTAAGAAGACCTCTGATATTCTAATCAGCCCGGCTTACCTGGCTGTGCTTGGAGATGGAGGGAACAGTTACAATAATGGGGCTTCGCTCCAGAACAAGGGGCTTGATGCGATTCTTACATATGAAGATAAGATTGGTAATGATTTAAGCTTCAGCCTGACTGGTAACTTTTCGCTCTACAGGAACAAGGTGACCTATCTGCCTAAAGATGTACTGGCCTCCTATCCAGGCAATGGTACTGATAAAAACGTACTCGGAAGACCTATAAACTCCTACTTTGGATATGTTGCCGACGGCCTTTTTACTTCACAGGCAGAGGTGGATGCTTATGCCAGCCAACCTGGAAAAGGGTTAGGCAGGATTAAATATAAGGATCTCAATAACGATGGAGTGATCAACGATCTGGACCGCGACTTTATAGGTGACAATAGCCCTAAGTTTACCTATGGGCTGAATGTTTCGCTTAGCTACAAGAACTTCGATATGAGTTTTTTCCTTCAGGCCATTAATGTAGATGTAGTGAATGATTTTAAGACCTATACTGATTTCTCTTCGCTATGGACTGGTACGAACTGGGGCAGCAGGACACTTGATGCCTGGAGTCCTTCAAATAATAGCTCAACGATCCCGGCGCTTACACTTGTTGACCGCAATAATGAGGGCAGATTTTCGACCTATTTCATAGAGAATGGATCCTACCTCAAGCTTCGCAACCTTCAGATTGGTTATAACCTTAAAAAGGCACTGAACATGAAAATACAAAACTTCAGGCTATTTGTACAAGGGAGTAACCTGTTTACCATCAAGAGCAAATCGTTTACCGGTACCGATCCGGAAATCCCTAATTATGGATTCCCTGTTCCTGTTGTTGGAACCATTGGTGTTAATATCACATTGTAAAATTAGCTATATAAAAAATGAAAAAATTAATATATACACTGGCATTCTTCGCAACGCTTTTCTTCTCATGCGAAAAAGCTCTTGATGAACCAGCACAGGGCGTGGTTTCGGGAGATGATTTGAACACTCCCGAGAATATTGATAAAATGATAATTGCGGCTTATTCTGCGCTTGGAAACGACCACTACACCTCACCCTACTCCAGCATGTGGGCTTATGGAAGTGTCAGGGGAGGAGATACTTATAAAGGAGGTGATGGCCCTGGAGATCTTTCGGAATTTCATCTTTTTGAGACATTTTCGTTGAACAGGCCTGATAATGCACTTATCGATCAAGTATGGTTCAGATTGTATGTTGGTGTTGGACGCGCTAATGATGCGCTGAGAAGAATTGATGCTATATCTGCTACTGATTATCCTAAAAAAGTTCAGCGTGAGGGAGAGCTTCGGTTTTTAAGAGGTCACTTTTATTTTCTGCTCAAAATCCTTTTCAAATACGTACCCTTCATAGATCAGAAAACGCCAAAGGCAGATTACCCTACAATTTCCAACAGGGCGCTTAGTAATGATGCACTTTGGACAAAGATTGCAGATGATTTCCGTGCTGCCGTTGCGGCTCTGCCAGTAGATCAGGCAGACAAAGGCAGGGTAAATAAAAATGCAGCGAAAGCTTATCTGGCCAAAGTGCTGTTGTACCAGGCCTATACCCAAAGCGAAAATAACGCAGTAAGCGGCATTGATGCTTCTAAATTAAATGAAGTAAGCACTTTATGTGATGAGATTATTGCATCTGGAAAATTCAGCCTGAGTGCCGATTTTGCCAACAACTTTTTATCTGCTTTTGATAACAGCCCTGAATCTGTTTTCGCCATCCAGTATTCAAAAGATGACGGTACGCCAAAGGGCAGACTGGATTATGGGCACGCGCTTAACTATCCGATGAATCAGGAATATGGCTGCTGCGGCTTTAACATACCCAGCCACGATCTGATCAATGCTTTTAAAACAGGAACCAACGGTTTGCCACTCTTCACAACCTATAACAACAATGATGTTGCCGCTTCTTTAGATTTTCAAAGCAGTTCATTTGATCCACGCCTTGATCATACAGTAGCCAGGCCAGGTACGCCATTTAAATACAAATCAACATTTCTTTTCCAGCGTTCCTGGTCAAGGGCACCAGCCATATATGATGCATTTGCCAGTATGAAAGAGGCCGTACTTCCCGATGATCCTTCTTTTCAGAAAATTCCTCCGTTTATCGGAAGTTCCAAAAACTGGGAGATCATCCGGTATTCTGATATCCTGCTCTGGAAGGCGGAAGCGCTCATAGAGCTAGGAAGAGCGCTAGAAGCAGTTCCATTAATCAACCAGGTTAGAAACCGCGCCAACCTAAGCCAAAACCTATTGAAAACTGCTGCCGGTAGTCCTACTTCAAACTATAACGTGCAAACATATCAGCCTGGTGTAAACTGTAATTGGACACCCGATTTTGCAAGGCAGGCACTGAGGTTCGAAAGAAGGCTTGAGTTTGCAACAGAAGGTTATCACTTTTTTGATCTCGTGAGGTGGGGTATTGCCTCCCAAACTATGAATGCGTATTTTACGCTTGAAAAGTCAAGGGTAAGCCACCTTTCAGATGCAAGATTCACTTTGGGAAGAGATGAATACTTTCCAATTCCCCTGAACCAGATCAACTTTAGTGGTGGGATATATAAACAGAATAATGGATGGTAGCATTTTAAATGCCCGAAGAATTTTTCTACCTGGCTTTTGCTAAAAATTAAAATAATAAATCATGAAAAACAAATTTATAAAATCGGCGATCTTTCTACTTTACAGTCTGTTTTCAGTTGGCGCCAGTGCCCAATCTTTTAAAGGTGAAAAATACAGGCCGACTTTTCATTTTTCGCCAAAGGCCCATTGGATGAACGATCCAAATGGAATGGTCTATTTAAATGGAAAATACCATTTGTTTTTTCAGTATAATCCAGATTCCACCGTTTGGGGTCCCATGCATTGGGCGCATGCAATAAGCAAGGATATGATTCACTGGGAAGAACAGACCATCGCACTGTATCCGGACAGCCTAGGAACCATATTTTCAGGAAGTGCAGTAATAGACAAAGATAATACTGCTGGTTTTGGGAAAAATGCTATGGTGGCTATATTTACCCACCACAATAAAAGCATTGAGGATCAAAAGACAGGTCGCCATCAATATCAAAGCCTGGCTTACAGTATTGATGAAGGCAAAACCTGGACAAAGTATAAAGGAAATCCGGTACTTCCAAATCCTGGCATATGGGATTTCAGAGATCCAAAGGTGATGTGGTATCCCGCTACTCGTAAGTGGGTAATGACCTTAGCCACAAAAGACCGGATCACATTTTATTCCTCTCCTAATTTAAAGAAATGGACCAAGGAAAGCGAGTTTGGCGAAAAGCTGGGTGCTCACGGTGGCGTATGGGAATGTCCAGACTTATTCCCACTCGAACTTAATGGTAAAACACATTGGGTACTCCTAGTCAGCATAAACCCCGGCGGGCCTAATGGTGGTTCAGCCACACAGTATTTTATTGGCAATTTTGACGGAAAAACTTTTAAACCAGATTCAGAAAAGCAAAAATGGATGGATTATGGCACCGATAACTATGCCGGTGTTACGTTCTCCAATACAGGCGCAAGAAAAGTCCTGATGGGATGGATGAACAATTGGAACTATGCAAACGTGGTACCCACTGGTTCCTGGCGTGGCGCTACCACCCTACCCCGCGATTTGACACTTAAAAAAGTTGGCAAAGAGATTTATCTTGCTTCAGTTCCTGTTTCTGAATTGTCGAAGCTGGAAAAAGCGGTGTTTGAACGCAAAGGATTAACAGGAATCAATTCCTTAGATCTTTCAGTAGGTTTAAAAGAAGGAAAAGGAACGAAGATTGAGATGCAGGTTAATGGTCCGGGTGACTTCAGCATTGAACTTGGAGACGGAAAAAACCAAAAGCTTATTATCGGTTTCGAACAGAATAAAGGTTATTTTATTGACCGTAGTAATGCGGGTAATGGTGAATTTGAGAAAAATTTCGATAAAAAGCATTTTTCGCCCAGAATTTCAGATGCGGATTACAAAAAAATAGTCATTTTTATTGACGCCGCCTCTGTAGAACTGTTTGCAGATGGTGGACTTACCGCAATGACTGATGTATTTTTTCCAATTCAAAAAAACACCTTACTGGAAATTAAAAGTCCACAGAAAATTGATGTTCCAATGGTAAAAGTATCTACAATTGCACGCTAATTAAAAAGTTTTATCATAATTATTAATTTTATTAAGATTTGTCACATTGAGCCTGTTGAAATACCTTTAAGAATAACTTTTATAAGCCCTTCAACAGGCTCCTCATGGCATTTCAAATGATGATTTGGCTTATGAACAGAGTGTAAGCCAAATGTAAATAATTAACAAGAATTCTCACTCAGGCAGAATACTTAAACAGATCCCTGCCATTATCGGCTTATTTCAAATTCTCACCATCCTTGAAATGCAGTCTTTTAAAGATAAAACCGGATAGAATTGTCAAAATGCCTACTACCAGAAAAGTATACCTGAACGCGTAATGGATATCATCATGTATCAGTTTTACATCTCCCCTGAATGCCTTTAGCACGATCAGTCCAAAGGCAACACCAAATCCAATAGCCAGCTGCTGATTCACTGAAATCAAAGAATTGCCACTACTGGTATGATATTCACGCAAATCTGCAATCGAAATGGTATTCATAGCGGTGAACTGTATGGAGTTGAAAAATCCCAGTACGGCAATAATGGGTACGTAATAATAAATAGAGGCACCAGTTGCGGGTATAGCCATAAAGCAGATCAAAAAACCAATGATAAAGGTATTCGCCATCAATGTGGTTCTGTAACCAAATTTATTCAGAATTTTTATTACTGTTGATTTAGCAATAATTGCCGTTAGCGCCATTGGGGCCACTATCCAGCCAGAGATTACAGCAGACTGGCCATAGGCGATCTGAATCATCATTGGCAGTAATAGTGGTATGGAACTAATGCCCAGCCGTGTTGCCAGATTACCCAGTATTCCTACCCTGAATGTTCTGACCTTAAACAGGTTCATGGGAAAAATAGGATTATGATCAGTCGTAGCATGCCGGTAGTAGAAATACAACATCACCATACCAAATAATAGAATTGCAAGGGCGGGTGTAATATAATGTGCGTTTCCAAATAATTCAAGGGAAATGGAAAGCAATAATGAAGCTGCGGCAAAAATGAGAAAGCCCCTTAAATCGAAATCAATAACAGGGGAGCGGTAGTCTGGCATATACCGTAAACTCAGAAAAATGCCCACCAGTCCCATGGGGATGTTGATCAGAAATATCCAGTGCCAGGAGAGATAATCTACCATGTAACCCCCAACCAGGGGGCCGAGTACCGGCCCGATGAGGGCGGGGATGATAGCAAAATTTATAGCTTTCAATAAATCCTTTTTTGGAAAGGTCTTCACCAAAGCCAGTTTCCCAACCGGAGTCATCAGACTTCCACCTACCCCCTGTATCATTCTGGAAATGACCAATTGTGTCAGATTGCCGGAGAGCGAACAAAAAAGAGATCCTAAACTAAAGAGTGCCAGGGCAAAAATAAATATCTTTTTGGTACCGAATTTATCTGATAGAAAACCACTAACCGGCATAAAAACAGCCAGCGTAAGTACATAACCAATGATTGCGTTTTGCATATTCAGCGGAGATTCATTCAGATCTTTGGCAATGGCCGGAAGAGAGGTATTCAGAACTGTTGAATCAAGCATCTGCATAAAAATTGCAGTGGCCAATATCATAGGTAAGACTCTTTTAGTTGTTTCTATTTCTTTTATAGATAAATTCTGAATCATAGTTAAATTTTATGCGACTATTCAGGCCAAGCCACTTCTACCTTTAATTTAGTTATAGTGTGATTAAGTTACGCTATAACTTTACGGTAAAATAAACACAAAATGATCCGCCAGGAAACTAACATCAATAAAAATGACAGTTAAGGGATAATTGGAATTGCAATACTCTTACGATTTATCAGTCTCAAAAAGTCTTCGATTATGTTCAGACTGAAGAGTGTGGTGTTTAACTTAATGACATTGCACTTGCGCTTGATGGTGCATTCGGCACAATTTTCTTTTATCCAGGCATTTAGGCTCTGCTCAAATAAAAATAAAACTTGCTTCCCTGTTCTTGCTGGCTTTCAATCCGAATCTCCCCGCCATTTACCTCCACATATTCCTTAACCAGCATCAATCCAAGACCTGTACCTTTTTCGCCATTTGTTCCATAACTCGATTCAAGCCCCCCATCCTTGAAATCCAAAAGCTGCTTTTCAGACATCCCTACGCCATTGTCCTCAACGGAAAACAACAGCAATCTCATATCCAGATCTTTCACGTTAATTACAAGATGACCAGCAGGGTAACTAAATTTAATCGCATTACTTAAGAGATTGCGAATGATGAAGTCAAAATGATCTACATCTGCAGAGACCGTTATTCCATCAGAAACATTATTTACTACAACAATTTCTTTTTCAATAAATAGATGACTCAAAAGCTCCAGGTTTTTCTTAATAATTTTGTTCGCCTCAAAACTACTCGTCTTTACTTTAATTCCCTGAAGCTGCGCTTGTCCCCACTTTAAAAGTGAAGAAAGAATTTCAAGCGCCAGATCGCTTTTCTTCTTCATCCCTGAAATATGCTGTAATATTTTAGGGTCCAAATCTTTTTTTTCTAAAATACTCAGCATCGTACTGATTCCACCAATAGGATTTCTAAGATCGTGACCAATAACAGAAAATAGCTTATCCTTAATCCGGTTAGAAATATAAAGCTTACGATTGAGTTTCTGCATCAGGTAAAAATGATATCCTATGAAGATCAGCGCCAGAAAAATCACAATCAGTACTACCCCGCCCGCATTCCTTTCGAGTGTTCTTTTCTTATTTTCAAGCAGCAGTCGCTCATTCTCAATTTTAAAAGTTTGAAGGGATAAATTACTGCGGGTAATTTCGTTCTGATTACTTTTATTTATCTGAATCAATGTATCAAGCAAGCCATGATGGGCATTCAAGGCCATCAAAGCCTCTTCAAAACGATTTTGCTGTCTGTAAATTTCAGTAAGTGTTTGATAAATCTCTGCCGCCAAGGCTTTATTACCAAGTTGGCGGGCAATACCCAATGCCTTATTCAAATGGATAATACTTTGCGCTGAATTTTTATTCCTGAACAGATCTGCAAGTGCCATGAGGGAACGGGCCTGCTCTTCTGGTTTTCTAGAAGCAATGGATCTGGACAAAGCAAGTTTATGGTAGCCAATTGCTTTGTCCTCATGGCCCAGCTTTTCGTGTAAACGCCCTGTAGCCCGGAGCAAACTTAAATGATGGTTAGCATGGGAAGACTCCGACCTACTCTTATCAATCCCTTCCTGAAAAACCTGCAAAGCCCGCTCATCACTATCCAGCAGGGCATATGTATTACCTAAATGCTCAAGAAGAGATAGATAGGATGTATCTACAGATGCATTTTTACTGAGAGTTTTAGCCTTTAAATAATAATCAAGTGCTACATGAGGCTTCCCGGCAAGTTGATAAATGAACCCTAAATTTTTATAACATAAAAAAATACCATTCTTATTATTCATTCCCTGGTAAATTGACAAACCTGCATGGATGTTTTTAAGCGCTGATGCATACAGTTTCTCTTTACCCTGATAAATACCCAGATTCAGGTAAGCAGCAGCAAGTTCCAATTTATAACCATTACCCAATGTTTTGTAAAGCGCAAGTGCCTGTTTGGCATAAGCTGTAGCCTGTACTAGCGAATTATAAACAACATTTATGGAGGCTAACTGGGCACTTGCCCTCGCCTCTCCCAAAACATAACCAGATTTTTTAGCAATAACAAAAGCCCTGGAAACAAAACTGAATGCGATAGAAGGGGCAGATTGCTCATAATTTCTGCCCTTTTTAAGCAATTCAGCAACCTTTATCGTATCAGCCGGTAAAATATCAGGCTTTTTTTCGCGCTTAGCAGCAAAGCTGAAAAAGGAGCAAAAAAAGAAAAATAGAAATAAACAACCGGCTTTCATATCTGGAAAAATAAATGTAAATCTTATCCAGCGGTTAATCTACATCTTTTTTCATTCACTTTAAAACGAAGAAGAAGAATCTCGGCACATCCATTTAGCTTAAGGTACGAACGCGCATTCTGCGATTAAAGGGGAAAAACGTTCGAGAGGCACACAGTTAAAGGTCACAACTCCGTAAGAATTTGTTTTCTAACGAAGAACACTACTTTCCCGCTCCTGAAAAAGTAAACTTATTAAACTCATATCTGATCCGGATATAACCTGGCCAATAGTGCCATCTGTAGATGAAGATTATCTGTATTTAACCTCCACACAGCTAAATAGATTTCCATTAATGAATGATGGTAAAAATACGGCGAAAAATCCCTCTAAAATGTGGAAGCTAAAACGTAACAACAAATAAAATCAAGTGAGATACTCGTCCTGAAAACACCTTAAAGGAAGAGTCAAATACTTTTAAATACATTGGTCACAAGCGAAACGATTGTGCCAGACTGGGGTGAATTTTCCATCAGATACTGTATTTATCAATATTTTAGTTCAGGTATTGCCACACCTTTTTAACACCATTATGCAATGCTGTTTAGCAATTGCTCTAATCTCTTCGCGTCAATTCTTCCTTCATATAGCCGATGAAAAGATCATAATAACCAGGCAATCTTGTATTGTTTAATACCGAAAGATACTGACCTCGGAAGGTTCCTTCTGAAGTGATTGATTTAAATATCAGGTCTTGCTCTTTATAATACGGCCTGAGCATCCATTTAGGAAGAACCATAATTCCAATCCCTTCTTTTACCAGGGCAATAGCCGCTTCCGTAAATGGAATATGGATAATATCTGCCGGCAAAAGCTTCTTTTCTTTTAGCAGCTCTTCGTAGATGTTGGTTTGTTCCAGACTGGATGCATGCGTGATCAGGGTAACCTGTGTGAAATCTCCCGCTTCAAGGTGTGCTTTATTAGAGAAGAGATGATCCGCTGCCATTATCGCCACCATTTCGTCCCGAAATAATTCAATCTGCCTAATTCTCTGATCCTGCTTATAGGTGTAGGAAATCATGATGTCCAGTTCACCGCCTAATAATAGCGGCAGGGGATGGCCATTGCTGTTATATCGAACATCGATCTTCACGTTGGGGTAGTGCTTCGCGAACTTCCTGAGTACCGCCGGCAACCAGTAATAGGTGGTGTGACATTCGGTGCTGATACGGATAGTGCCGCTCTGGCCGTTGTTGTGCTGCATTATGTCATAGGTCAGCGAGTCTAGTTCCTTCAAAATGACCTTGGCCGAGCTTAAAAATTTTTCACCAACGGAAGTAAGTACCATCTTTCTACCTACCCTGTTAAAAAGGGGAATGCCTACCTGAAACTCGGCTTCTTTCAGCTGATAGCTTAAGGCGCTTGGTGTCTGATGTAGAATTTTCGAAGCTCCTAACAGGCTCTCCTTCTCTACAATTGCACTGATCAATTTGAAGTGTCGTAATTCAATATTCATATATACTGTAGGTTCAACTAATAATCCCTGAACATGATCATTGAAAATTATTCAATGAAACGATGAAGATCTTTTGCTTTTTTCCGTCACTTTCTAAAAGTATTTTTGACACTTTGAAAAGAGATACGAATGCGCAAGTTAATAATTCCCGGGTTACTATTCGCTGCACTCTGGGCCACTGGATCTGTTGCGATCAAGTTTGGGCTCAATTCTGCAGATCCGTTAATACTGGCTGCCATGCGGTTCATAGGAACAGGGCTGCTTTTCGGCCCCATTTACTTTAGTCGCAAAGACGCCCGATTCTGGCCTGTGAAAGCAGAATGGAAGCCAATTCTTATATACGGACTCCTGAATACAACGCTGACACTGGGCTCATTCTCGGCTTCACAACGTTATGCCTCCGCTGGTATCAGTACGCTCTTTATTGCCATCACACCATTGGTGATCGCCTTTTTTGGTGCGGGATTATTAAAACGGAAACTTCGCAAAGCTGAGGTGTGGGGTCTGCTGATCGCATTTGCTGGACTAATATTAGCCTCCCTGCTCGATCTTAAGGAAGCTACAATTAAACCTTTGGGTATTGCCCTGCTGCTGACCTATGTAATTACGTATGCCTTCAGCAGTATCTATTTTTCAAGATTAAAGTTATCCTTATCTAATGAAGTGTTTAACGTTTGGCAAGTATTTTGGGGAGGACTGATTTTGCTCCCGCTTGCTGGGCTGTTTGGTCAGAAACACGTCCAACATTGGGATCTTAACTTATTTGGAGCGATGCTTTGGATGATTATTGCCCTTTCAGTTCTTGCGAATCAGCTATGGTTGCATTTAATTAAAACCGATGCTGTTGCTGCGGGCACCTGGCTCTACCTTGTGCCGGTATTTGGCTACGCTTATGGTTATCTGTTGCTGCACGAACGCATCACCATAGGGGCAATACTAGGAACAGTACTAGTAATTGCCGGGCTCATGGTTTCCATGGGGAGAGATAAAATTGACAGCCATTAGTGAATAAGCAGAAGTTACTTGCAGAATGGCAGTTGGCTGGTTTAATTCGTTACATAAATGATAAGATTTTCAGCACTGATATAAAATTCAATCAAGTGATAGATATCCAACACATACCAAAGGTTAGCCAACTTTCTTCAATCTTACATGGTGCAAATGCAAATAATAATTTCCACACGTAAGCACTCATTGCTTGTGTTTAAAACAAAAATAGCTGCAAGCCAAAGGGCTGCAGCTATTCATATATTGATAAGTGTAATTACTATTTGAAGATGCTTGCCAGGGTTTTGTTCAATTCCTCTCCTCTTAAATCTTTACCTACTACTTTACCCTCCGGATCAAGCAGAAAACTTGCCGGCACAGATTTTACGCCATAAGCTTTAACTGCAGAGTTCGACCAGGCCTGCAGATCAGACACATGCGTCCAGGTAAGGCCATCAGCCTCGATGGCTTTCAACCAGGCCTCCTTTTTGGAGTCTAGCGATACACCCAAAATTTCAAAGCCTTTATCATGGTATTTTTTGTAAGCGGCAACCACATTCGGATTTTCTCTCCGGCAGGGACCGCACCAACTTGCCCAGAAATCAACCAGTACATATTTACCTTTAAAATCGGATAACTTTACAATCTTACCGTCCTTATCAGGCATAGCAATGGCCGGGGCAACTTTACCTTTGGCGGTTTTCGCATTAGTTTTTAACGCGGTGTTGATTTGCTCGCCAATATCTGATTGCCGCGCTTCGTTAGTGAGCAGCCCAAATAAAGCTTCAGCTACCGGAAAATTCGGATAACTGATAAAACGGTCATAAATAACTGCTGCGGATCCGGCCGAACCGGGATTTTTTAGGATATACTGCTTCACAGCTGCAATGTTCAGTGTATCCAGGGCCCTGAATTCCCGATCGAAACCTGCACGGGTAGCTGTATCTTTTTTACCCGCCTTCTCAGCCTGATCAAGACGGCCGTAAATATCTCCTGCTTTAGCACTGATTGCTTTCCAGGGGCCTTTGTAAAAACCCATAAATACATCCTGCGCAGCAGACCCATTAATTACCGCCTGAGATAGGCTATCAGGTTTGGTCACATTGATAGCAGAATTCTCCAATATAAAAAGTATCGGGTTTTTCAGGCTCTTACTTTCCAATTTATAAAACCCTGGTTGTTTGACCATTCCTTTAAACATAAAGCTACCATTGACAACTTTGGCTGAATCTGTAACTACATATTTATCCCCAACTTCGTGACCAAGATAGATCTTGTCTTTGACGGCAGGAAGACTACCGGTCAGTATATATTTTCCATTCTGGGCCAATAATGGGCCTCCATAACATGCCAGTGCCACGGGTACTATGGTTAATATTCTTTTAAATAAAATGTTCATCTTGTATCGCTTTTAACTTGGTGATTACTTCTTCGGGGCTCATGCTTCCAGTACTACTTACTTATCTACATTCTGTTTGATGGTACCATTGCCCGGATTTTTAGAGGCACCCTGTGGAAATGGCATTGTCCAGAGATGAGAGTTCGGAGCAAGTGTTAAGGCCTGTCCGGCTTCCGTTTTGCTCAGCGTAACCGCATAGTTAGAATCCTTATTCAGGCGGCGTGTATCAGCAAAAGGCGTAATCCCTAAAATAAGCTCATTTCTTTTAGTACGCTGAATTAGTTTTACGGCCTCTATGGTGTTAGATGCACTTAGTGGTGCATAATTTGCTGCAAAAATTCTTTTTACCCTTACCGCATTCAATGTAGACATCGCGCCGGGAATATCGTTAAGGCGTGCCTGACATTCAGCTTTTATCAGATACACTTCAGTAGTTGTTAAACCACCTACATTGAAGTAACCAGTAGTAATGCTGGTGTAATAAGTATCTGCACCAACGGTCCGAAGTTTCCAGCGAGAAGCAAATCTTGCATCTCCCTGTTCGAAACGGGTTGCTCGGTCAACTCGGATCGCCTGTTCCCGTCCGGCATTGCTCGATGCACCGTGACGGAAATAATAATTTTCCACGTAGTTGAAGCCCATTGGCGAAGGGGCATTAGTATACACATTAACAGCTTCTATCTGCGTTTTGTAGGTATTATAAAATGTTGTCCAGTCGAACAGTTTATCATTGTACTTCAGCGCTTCATTTGCCGCAGCCAGGGCATCAGCATATCTTCCCATTTGCAAAAGTATTCTTGCTTTCAGCGCATTTGCCGATCCAAGGTTGGGATGTAGCACTGTAGCACTGGTAGCACCTAAAGCTGGAATAGCCTCATTGATGTCCTTTAACATGAAATCATACAGTTCTTTGATCGATACCTGAGTATAAGCAGCGCCAATATCGGCACTGAGGATCAGCGGCACCGATAATTTGGTGCCTGCGTTTGCTTCTTCGTAGGTATCTGCATAATAATTGGCCAGGATATCATAATCAAACGCCCTTAATACTTTTGCCTGCCCAATCAGCTCAGCTTTTTGTGCATCGGTACCACCGCTAGTACCGGCTGCCTTTTCAATAATCAGGTTGCAGGTGTTTATTCCGGTGTACATGTTATAATAAGTGCCTTCATCGGCATTGTTCAAGGCAATTCTGTCTGCTGATTCGTTCCAGTTGTAGTTTGCCTTGTACAGCGGATAGTAATTCAGGTTGGCGCTGGTTTCAAATTTATCATTCAGTAAAAGCACTGCCTGGGTGATATCTGTCCGGTGGTTACCATACTCATCGCGGAGCAGGGCCTCATAGTCTGATAGTGTAGTAGGAATCTGACCGTATCCTACCGGAAGTATATCAATAAATTTTTTGCAGCTGCTAAAGCTCAGCACTGAAACTAGAGCGGCCACTTTTATGGTGTTTGAAAGTATATTTTTCATCACTTATGTCTTTAAATGTTCTTTCGCTGCAAAAATGCAGCATAAATGGTTTTCTAGAAATTTAGATAAGCACCCAATACATAGTTAGGTGTGAGGTATCCATTAAGCAAGTATTTCGCAGTTTTGGATTTAGCCAGTGTAAATGCATTCTCCACATTAAATTGGAAACGTATATTGCTCATCCCTGCCTTTTTAGCCACCATTTGCGGTACTTTGTATGCAAGTGAAATATTCCTCAAACGCATATTACTCGCATCAATCACATTGATGTCTGCATAACCGTACATACTTGCACTCTGGCTGTTATAAGCAGGATCTTCAGCAAAAACCACTTTAGGCACATTGGTTGTTAGCTCATCACCAGGGTTTCTCCACCTGTTTACAATGTCTTTATTTACTGCACTAATTTGTGTTACATAGCCGTTAAGGGCACTATTATAAGCTGATCCGAGCGTAGGTAAAAATGTATTCCTCATTTTATGACCGCCCTCGAAAGTTAGCAGGAAAGACAAAGTGAAGTTCTTATAGTCTAACGTACTGTTGAATGATCCGCTGTATTTTGGAACGGTGGTTCCGCTATAAACAATAGATTGCAACGTAGTTGGCGAAGCCTGTACCTTCTCTCCTTTTTCATTATAAACCTGTGGCAATCCTGTATTACTTAAACCAGCCCATTGATAACTGTAAATGGCATTGTATGGATTTCCGATACGCGGGAATGATTGCGGATAATCAAGCTGAAGCACATAAAAAGGTGCCTCAACATTCACATAGGTAACTTTATTCTTATTGTAAGCATACTGCACACCTAAATTCCAGTTCAGATCTTTATTGCGTATAATATCACCCGACAGGGTCAGTTCAAGCCCCTGGTTCAGCATCTGTCCATTATTGATTACGTAAGTAGAATAACCAAACCCTTCTGTTGGTACTCCCTGGGTATTGGCAAGCAAATCCTTCCCTCTTTTACGATAATAATCAATTGAACCTGATAAACGGTTATTGAACACGGCAAAGTCCAGACCGCCATTGGTGGTTGTAGTTTTTTCCCATGACAACAGCGGGTTCGGTCTGCTGCCTACTGAGGCCTGTAAGCCGCCTACATTGTAGTTGGGATTAAAATTGAAAGTGGTAAAAGGTGCACTATTAGTGTATACATTACCGCCAATACCATGCGAAACACGCAATTTCAATCGGTCTGCCCAATCTGCGTTAAAAAATGATTCCTTGTTGATATTCCAGCCCGCACCCACTGACCAGATTGGTGTATTTTGATATTTTGAACTGGTACCCCACAGATTCGACTTGTCCCAGCGGATACTACCCGTAACCAAATATTTATCATCATAGGTGTAGCCTGCATTACTATAAAAAGAAACAAAACGCTCTACGTTAACTCTCATTACTGCTGCATCTGCTGCTGTAAAACTTCCGCCACCAAGAATATTTCCAGGATAACTGCCTAATAACGGCTGGTTCACCAGACTGTAAGTTAGCGTGTTTGGATTGTAGTTATAAAGTGTCTGATTTCCGAACTCTATTCTTCTGTTTCTGATCTCAGATCCTAAAATTGCGGTTAAGCTGTGTTTTTCTCCAAAAGTTTTGTCAATATTTAACTGCTGCCTGAAATTGTAGGAATTACTGAATTGATTTTCTTTGTAATTGATATTTCCATAAGGAAGATTGAAGATTGCGGTTCCGCCAGCTACGGGATTACCAGAAGCAAAGCTGTTTACCCTGCTTCGTACGTAATAAGAATTTTTATCATTCAACTGATCGAGTCTTCTGGTTGAATATTCGTATTGGAAGCTTGATTTATAAGAAAGCCAGTCCGTAATTTTTGCCCCAAGTCTGATAAACGACCTGTTAGTGAAGTTCTTTGTTTTACCAAGGTTCATCGCCTGTTCATCCAATGGGGTAATGTCCATACTGTATAAACGATTGTTATTGATCTGCGTCATAGTATTGGCAGATAAACGTGATGCTGCAGTAGAAGTAAAGTTACTTCCATCGGCATTCACCAAATGGTCGTAAGGTAAATAGGCATATCCTGGCGATAAGGTATTATAAGGCTGGGTATTTCCCTCAGCGTAAGACAAGAATGTACTCAGTTCCATACTCAGCCACTTAGTAAGCTGAGTGGTGTTGTTGATGTTAACACCAATAGATTCATCACCCGCAAATTTGTCCTGCGTTTTATTGTTACGGTAGGTTACCGAAGAATATAAAGCATTTTTCTCGGTTGCGCTTGCGGCGCTAAGGTTATACTGTTGATAGAATGGGTTTCGCTTGCTGTACTTTTCTACATCGTCATAGTACTGGTATCCACCAGCCGCCAGCTGTCCTAATTTTGCGTTAAGATCTGCTTGCGATAGGGTACCTGCAGCATTTCTTAAAATTGCATTTATCCCCTGGCTTGGGTAGGCCATATTCTGCAGTAAGTTAGCTGCGTAAGTGGCCGCGTTTGCACCGCGTAAATTCGGGTTATTTGCCGCCCATTCTTTTTCCAGCTCTACGATATCGGATGAATTGGTGAGATTATCAGTGTAAAATCTATATGGTGATATGGTGAATGTACTGGAGGCAGAAATTTGCGGCTTGCCAATTTTTGCTTTCTTGGTTACGATAACAATTACACCGTTAGCAGCACGTGCACCGTAAATAGAAGCCGCAGCAGCATCTTTTAATACCGTAATACTTGCGATATCTTCAAGGTTTAACCCTGGTATACCTTCAGCTACATTTCTGTTATTTGGATTTAAGTTCAGGTTTTCTACAGGAAAGCCATCGATCACGTATAAAGGCTGCACCAATCCATTCATAGAAGTGGTACCTCTAATTAGACCATTATTGTAACCTGGTATTCTACCTTCCAGAAGCGACTGTAAACTGCTTAAACGTTGCTGATCCAGTTGTTTGGACGATACCGTAGAAAATGATCCGGTAACGCGGTCTTTCGAAAGGGTTTGGTATCCAGTTGAAACAGTCACTTCATCCAACTGACTGGTTTGAATGGTCAGGATGATATTCCCAAGATTTTGCGAGGCCTTGATTTCCCTGGTCTGATAGCCTAAAAATGTAACTACTAGTACGGCATCTTCATCTACATTCTCCAGTTTAAACTCGCCATCACTATTAGTCAGAACTTGTTTTTTCAATCCCTTTACACTTACGGTAGCTCCGGGAAGTGGTACATTCTTTTCGTTGAGCACTCTACCGGTAATATCGATCGACTGAAATTGTCTGATTATTTTGTCCAATAATGCAGGCTCTTTCTTTTTTACGAGTACAGATTTGTTCGTTATCGTAAATTCCAGCAATTGGTTTTTGAATATCTGATCAAGAACGTCGCTCAGTTCAGCATTTTTAACATCTATTGTAACTTTTTTGGAACCCTTTAATACAGAATTTGTAATGACAAAATCGTAACCGGTTTGGTCGCTGATCTGATCAAAAATGGTAAATAGTCCGGCATTTTTAGCCGATAAGGTTATTTTTTGTGCGTAGGTGCCCGCACTCACCTGCATGATGAAAGCAAGCATGAGTAAAGTGGTTAGCTTCATAACTCTCCATAGTTTGTGTTGCGCGCTAAAAAAGCGCACTGGTTTGGTGCAAATTTGGTACATTTGATAAGTTTGGTTGTAGCTTAAAGCCTTGTATTTCGAGTTCGCGGCTTTTAGCGGTTAGTTAATTGTTTGTTTGACTACCGGCCATTTGTTACCAGTTCGATTAGCGTCGGACTGGTATTTTAATTTATTCTACATTACAGCCCCTTGTGGTTCGGGGGATGAACTTGAATTTCCGATAGATTAGATAAAGTAGATTTCTATTGTATAACGGTCACCCTCCTTCCTTCAACTTTAAATTTTACATCATTGGAATAGCTGAGCATATTCAGTACTTCACTAATATTTTTATGAAGCGAAATGTTACCATTGAATAGCTCACCAGATCCTTTCCCCGTATATACGACGTCAATATCGTACCAGCGCATGATTTTTGCCATCACCTCCTCAATCGGCTCATTTCTGAAACGGAAATAACCATTTTTCCAGGCTACTACATTTTTAATGTCAGCAGGTGCAATAGCGATATCATGCCCATCTTGCACTGTCGATTGCTCTCCAGGTTTAATGGTTTTTGTTTGTTGCAGATGATTTGATACCCGCACGCTTCCTTCAACCAGCGTAGTTACTGCTTTATGATGATCCGGATAGCTGTTTACATTAAAATGTGTACCTAGTACCTGTACTTCCTGAAGATTGGTCTTTACTATAAAGGGATGTAGTTTATCTTTTGCAATTTCAAAATAGGCTTCACCTGTCAGTTCTACCTCGCGCAATTTCGCTGATGCAAATGATACAGGGAATTTGATAGCGGAAGATGCGTTCAGCCATACTTCACTCTGATCTGGCAAACGGAGGCGGTACTTTTCGCCCCTTGCAGTAGACAAGGTATTCATGTGTATCCCTTTAGGCATTTGACCATTTTTCACGGTATAAATCAGTTGTCCGTCGGCAGTTTTACTGATCACGATTCCTGCTACGCTGGCTAGCTGACCATTATTGGCGGCAGACAGAACTATCTTTTTACCGTTATCTAAAGTAAGTGTAGCCGTGTTTCTGCCGGGAGGAATATCATTTTTGATAATATTGACCAGATTTTGTGGCTGCCGCTGATATCTGTAATAAATAAGACTGATGCCCATAATGAGCAAAACCGCAGCCGCGATGCTCATCCAAAGTTTACGTAGCTTACCCCTCTTCCGCATAACAGATGTTAGCTCAATCTGCGCTTTTAATTCGTCCCACTTTTTATTGGTATGAAAAAAAGAGTAGGTTTTTAGTGCTTCAGCAGATTCATCCCTGATGGCACGAAGTTGCGATAAAAGTACCTGTTCATCGACACTCAGGGAATTTGACGACTGTTCACCCGCTTCCAGTTTATCTAAAAGCTTGTTCCAGTCAGGAGTAAAAGGGCTGAGTTCTTTATCCATATCAACACACTGTCGTAGAGATATCGAAAATGGGTGACAGCAAATCGGTAAATTTCTATTTTTTTCTTAAAATAAATTTAGAAGCACCCTGACAACGAATAAAAGACAATAAAAGCAAGAATTGCGAGATTACGAAGCGCTGAATAAGCTCTGCTTAATTGTGTTTTAACCGTATTGATTGAAATATTTCGCCTTCTAGCAATTTCTGCATAGCTCATTTTATCTACCGCATGCATAATAAATATATTTTGCCTGTTTTCAGGAAGTTTTTGAATCAGTTCGACAATTTTTATGTAGCGCTGATGTCTGATTTCGTTATATTCCGGCTCATCATTATCTTCTTGTTCCTCTTCCAGAGCGGCCAGTATAGAATTCCTCTTTTCAGTAACTGCACTTTTACGCAGGAAGTCAATGCATTTATATTTTACTGCCCTACGCGCGTAAGCTTCGAAACCTGTGGTCAGTTGAATAGTATGACGCCTCTGCCAGAAATCTATGAAAAAGTCCTGCACCACATCTTCCGCTGTAAACTGATCATGAACGTATTGCAAAGCCACAGCACACAGAAATTGATGGTTTCTGCGAAACATTGTTTCGAATTCATAGATATCAAGTCTTTTACTATCTTCTCCTTCCATTAATCTCCTTCCATTAATTAAATATAATGAATGACATAGTTAGTTAAAAGCGATGAATTTACGAAATGAATGTATCATCCAAAAAGGACCGTCCCTTATTTATTTTTGGAACGGTCTTTTAACTTCTTTCTTCAATGGCAATAATCTATCTTTCTATTTTTTGCATTACTATGTTTCTCTTCCTTTGCATAACGAGCCCTGGTCACCCTGTCTTTAATTTTACTCATCGAGCTTCGGCATTCTCCATTCATTGTTGTAAGTCCCGCCAGAAAATAGTTAAAGCATATTTATTGCATTTGTCAAATAATAGTGACTTTCAGCGTTAAAATATTAATGGATGTAATTGAAGTTGATTGGACATGACCTGAAGACGGATGCCCGTTTTAATATTCCAATCAGCACTAAAATATAGCGTTTTATTGAGAGTTGCTTAATGCCAGTAACCATAAAATACAAAATTATGGTGACCAATATTAAAATCAAGATCGAACAACTGTTTGCTAAAACATTTCGTATGTATAAAGTTGATACACTAACTAACCAAATATATGAAAAAAAGTGATATAATCGGATCAATATTTACACTATTGTTAATTATCGGATTACTGGTGTGGATAATTATGATGGAATGAAAACACTTAAGTTAGGACAAAGATTTTGATATGGTTATTTGCCTTTAGATTTCTACAAATAACTAAAGTGGTGTTATCGGGTCTAATTAATTGTTTTGTCCGGATTAATTTTGACTACTTCAATTAAATCTTGATCGCCCCTTGCAATTCATGAACAACTAGATTTAGTACCTCTTTAATTTTTTCCAACAAATATTCCGCTCGCTCCGATTGCCCGTACTCTACAGAAAATTTTTCTAATTCAATAATTTCATCCTCTATGCAGACTATTCCCATATTTTCTATTGAAGGTTTAATCCGGTGTACAATTTTTGAGATTTTATGAAAATCACGATTCGTATAAGCCTCACTCAATTCTTTTAATGAAATAGGGGTCTGATTTATAAAAAGCCTAACCATTTTATCAATGAATTCTTTCTTGCCCCTACCTATGTTTTCAATTTTGGATAAATTATATAATGGGCTTTTAATGTTATTTATGTTTTTTTCGCCGATAGTGTTAGATTTAATCAGCCATCTTGAAACAATATCCAGTAGTTGTACCTCTTCAAATGGTTTTGACAAATAATCATTCATCCCTACATCAAAGCATTTCTGATTATCTCCTTTAAATGCAAAAGCTGTCAGCGCAATAATGGGAGTTGAGTTTAATGTTTTCCTGATTTGCCTGGTGGCTTCCATGCCATCTATGCCTGGCATCTGTACATCCATTAGAATCAAATCAAAATCTTTTTTGCTTACCAGATGAATGGCTTCCTGTCCATCATAAGCCTCTGTAACAACAGCACCAAAATTGCTTAATATTGCTGAGGCTAAAAGTCTGTTTATTTCATTGTCATCGGTTACCAAAATATTTTTCCCATCCAGCAGCCTTGTGTCTACTTCCTTATCTACTTTGTCTGGCAAATCACCAGCATTTCCTTTTGGCATCATTAAGACAAAAGATACAACTGTACCTTGGCCTTTTTTGCTGGTTACTTTTATTTCTCCATCCATTAACTCAATGAGTTGCTTGCAGATACTCATGCCAAGCCCGGTTCCACCATAATTCCTCGTAATAGAGTTATCCTCCTGCGAAAATTTATCGAATAAATTCGCTATGAAATTCTTTTCCATTCCAATTCCTGTATCAATTACACTCGCCTCAATGAGTTGCTCTGTTTCAAAATCCTGTAAAACCTTAAAGGAAATATCAACTCTACCTTTAGGTGTAAATTTTATTGAATTGCTAACTAAATTGAGCATAATTTGCGACAGACGATAAGGGTCGCCTATCAGCACCTCCGAAAGCTTTTGATCGCAGAAAGAATTGGTAAACTCCAATCCCTTTTCCTCCGCCCTATGCCGCATGACTTGCATTACATGGCCAACAACCTGTTTGGGTTCAAACCCAATTCTCTCAATGCTTAATTTACCTGATTCTATTTTACTCAAATCTAGAATATCATTGATAATAACAAGCAGATTGTCTGCGGAAGAACGAATTGTATCGAGGAAGAAGTGCTGGTTTTGATCCAAGATTGTTTTATTAAGTTGACTGGCCATGCCGGAAATGGCATTCATTGGAGTCCGGATTTCGTGGCTCATGTTTGCTAGAAAAGCTTCTTTTGCTTTTGTAGATGCTTCGGCAGCTTCTTTTGCTTTAATCAGCTCATGCTCTAATTTCTTTTGGTTGGTAATGTCCAGATGTATACCAATAGTACCTACATGTTCTCCTTTATCATTAAGCCTGGGTGCTCCACTAATTAACCACCACCTTAGTTCTCCTTCTTTGTTTCGAATATTCACCTCGTAGGCATCCGATATTCCTTTTTCTCTAAGGCCCTTTTTCGATTCTATCAAGTTCATACTCTCTCCGAGATTTAATACTTCGCTTACTTTAAAACCAGTCAGTTCTCCCTCATTAAAGCCAGCCATTTTACAGAAGCTTTGATTTACGAACTGGATATAATCATCATTATCCACTTCAATTAATCCTAAGTTCATATTTGTAATGATACTTCTATATTTCTCTTCTTTATTGCTCAATGCCTGTTCAGAAAGTTTACGGTCAGTTATGTCCGAATGGGTGCCGACAATTCTTTCCGGAAAACCTTCAGGGGTTCTGTTCACCAACATCCCTCTGTCTAATACCCATATATAATCTCCGTTTTTGTGCAATATTCGATATTCTCTCTGATGCGAATTTATTTCTCCAGCAAAATAGGCTTCATCGGTGTTCATAATCATGGGAATATCTTCAGGATGTATCCGGCTCATCCACTCGCTAGGGTCATTTGAAAATTCCTCTTCCTCATAACCTAACATTCTTTTGTATTGCTTCGAGAAAAATACTTTTTTGTTTTGAAAATTATACTCCCAAACACCATCACCAGCACCCTCCAAAGCGAACTGCCACAATTCCTGACTGGCCTTTAAAGCTTTTTCATTTTTCTTGCGGTCAGAAATATCTCTAATAAAGGAACAAAAGAAATTGTTATTTCCCTGCTTTACTGGTATGATAGATAATTCGATCTGAAATTCTTCTCCTTTTTTGTTAACTGCAGGTAACTCCAACATTTTATTAAGGACAGGACCAGCTCCTGTTAGGGAATAATTATCCACTCCCATTTCGTGCCCTTTCTTATGATACGAGGGGATAATGTTATCCGTCAATCGCTGACCTAAAACCTCAGATTCTTGCCAACCGAATATTTTTTCTGCCTGCGGATTCCAGAAAGTGATTAGTCCATGATTATCTATGGTGATAATAGCATCTAAGGCTGAATTCATGATCAGGCGATTTTTTAATTCGCTTTGCTCAATGGCCTCCTGGGCTTTTTTACTTTCTGTAACATCAGTATAACTCCAAAGATGCCCCTTGTAAACCCCATCAATAACAATTGGTATATATTCTCTCCTAAGTATGCGGTCATCATATAAAATCACATTTTCACTTACGAAAAGTCTTTTCTCCAAGATATCTTGAATATCATTTATAAACTTCACTGGATTTTTAAACAACCCTGCAGATTGCTCAGCACTTTGACTGCAATCAACTCCAACTAAGTCTTCAGGCAGTTGGGGTATTTTAAAAATATTACAGAATAATTGGTTTGCTAAAACAATCTTCCTATTTTCATCCTCCAGCAATATTCCACTCTGTGAGTTGTTAACCAAAGAAGAAAATACCTTTTCGGCACTCTTTCTCTGGATGATCTGTTCATTTAAATACTCTGTAATTGAGAGTAAATCATCTGAATTTTTATCCTGATGTATACCACCAATTTCACCCAAAGTGCTCTTCAACTTATCAATTGATTTTTTCTTTACTTCTATTTCATGACTAAGCTTTTTGTTTATTTCAATATATTCCTCTTCGCTAATGGAAAAAGCTCTCTCTACCAACAACTTGTCTCTATGCAAGGCTTCGTAAGAATCATCAATTACTCTTAAAAACTTTTTTACAGATGGATTTTCCGCAATTTCTGCAGTTAAATACTTACTGATTTGCCGGTTGAGTAATTTATGGTAATTCATAAAATGAAGTGATTGTCATGGTTTGATTATGTAGTTGACAGATTCCACTACTATTAAAAGGAGAAATTTCGCCATATGAATAGAAACCAGCCATCGTAGTATCTTCGGGAAAAGCATCCGCCACTGCTTCGACTTCTTCCTCGGTTCTTGGACCAAGAATGAGTTTTCTTCCTACACAACTAATGAGTAGTGCAAAATCAGGCTTTTGATTATTCTTTAAACTATTTTCTGCGGCTTTAGAAGAGGCATCAATTAATTTATCAAAATTCGCCCTCATCAACCGCACCTTTGAATTCTCAGGAATGTCGCCCGCGAAGGTCATCGTTTTCTTCTCTTCATCAATTGATAAAATTGTACGCACTATAGGTTCTGATTGACCTTGTATGGTGAGTGCCAAGGGAAACAGCAACGCCGAAGCAGCCAAATTTTCAACATCAGGCCCTAAATATTTCTTATATAAATCCAATGCGCTCTGTTCATTAATTTCAGATAAAACATTGGCCTGTGATTTTGTTACCGTCCTTTCTAAGCCAAACATATCCCAGCCACCTTGAGAGCCATGGGTAACTAATAGTTTATCACCATAAAAGCCGATTGCGATGATATTACCCTCAGTAGGATTTCGGTTCAGACCAACTAATGTTGATCTGAAGTTCGCATCATCGCCAGCCAGGCCACCCGTAACCAATATATTTCCAGAGGCGTAATTTAATCCTTTTATAAGCTCACTTCCGTTTACAAGACTTCCATCAGAAAATACCATAATATAACTTAAATCTGGCTTTGGAAGATTATTAATTAAGCCAATCGCGGCATCATAGCTATTTTTATAGGCATTGATGTTAACTGTTGAGGTTTTAATTTTTGTCGATTCAAACTTGAATGCGATAGCAATAAGAGAATTATCTAATACTGTCTCCTGATAAATCTCTCCGGCTGTGCTGCAAAGTGCAATATCTGCGTTTTTGAACAGGGCTTGCAATTGGCCAAAAGCATCTATCTGAGGAAATATATTTTTTCCACCAAAGCAAAGAACCAAGCTAAATTCGTCATTTTTTAATTTCTCTTTATCGCTCTGAGCCAGCCATTGGCTGTTATTATAGTTGAAGAGTTTTGCATTCATAATCTTAATTTATAAAAAATTGTTTCTCCGAATTGAATACCATGCAAAAAATCCAATAAAATTATGATAATCAATATTCTACGAAATATACGTTAATTTTAGCTTTCTAATATTAGATTATAATGCCAGAAAATGGAAATCACGAGTCGATCTCACCATCTTTTAACATCTCGTAAATGGTACTTTTTTCCAATATCCAAAATCTCCGCAACTTCAACTATGTCGTTTTTATTTTTTTAAGATGAGACCGAATAATATCGCAAGTATAAGCCCTTAATGTTTTCGATTCAATCGTAAAACAATTATTCTGCTTTACTGATCTAAAAATAATATAAACACCTTTATTTCCTAATTTTAGGACATAACAGCTGACTGGTCAGTAAAATAAATATCCCCCTTTTGTCTGCTGTCAGCCCTTCTGTAAAAAACTGCCGGGATATTAATTTCAGGCTGTCCTAATTAAACAATTGTACTCTTATATCTAATTCCGTTAATGTGAGGAGTAATAACAGTAAAATGCAGGACAGTACCTGAGAGATGTAAAAGCCTGGGATTATGCTCCAAGACCATATCAATGGTATTAGTGAGAAAATGTTAACTAAATGTCTCCGTGAATTAGAGCGGGATGGCTTAGTATCCAGAAGTGTTTATGCTGAAGTACCTCCAAGAGTTGAATACACATTAACCAATCTCGGTATTGGCTTATTGGAACAGGCAGGTATCGCGCGGAAGATGTGAATAGAAAATTCGAGATGGACCTAAGCCAATTTATACCAAAGCGTGGAATGGCGGAATTGTTCAAAGAGATTGTATGTGATGTTACCGCAGATGATGTCCAACAATTCGATGAACAGAAGACTTATCTGGTTTCGGAAATTTCTGCCCAAAACAATGTGATCACAAAAATCCGTGCGATGCTGCTATCTGATGATATCACTCCCGCCGATTTTAAAATAATGAAAGTTCAGTGCGAGGAAAAGATTGTAAAATTAGAAGCAGAGCTTAAGGACTTAAAACAAAGTGAAGCTGTTAAAACGGATTTTAATAATTTTGTTGATGAAGCATAATTCGGCTTCAAAACCTGCTTGAATTGTATCTGAATGGCGATATTGAGCAGAAACGCTTCATAATTAGTTCAATCTATCCAGAAAAATGGCGAATTTTTGAAAACGATTGTCGAACCACCCGAATCAACTCGGTAGCACGACTTATCTACCAGATTAACAAAAGTTTAGAAACGAAAAAAGCCGGAGTTAGATCTAAAATTAGAACTAAATCCGGCTTGGTACCCCCAGACGTACTAAGGTCGAACCAATTTATTGAAGACCTCACTTTAATATCCTGTATACCAATTACTTAGATATTCAATTACCGTTATATATTATGGCCCGATTTCCACATGGGCCATATTATATATTAACAAGCTTAAAATTAGACATTAATTCACCGTAAGCTCATTTAAGATTATTTTCTTTACCTTCCCAAAACCCGATTCGGAATTGAAACCTGAAAATGGCCCACCATTTTTCCAGTCATCAATCTTCACTTTACTATTAAAAATGACTTCGTGAATTGCTTTTGATGTATCATTATTTATTCCAACACGGAGGACAATGTCTCCGATTATTGCATTAATAGATTTTACACCCATTCCCTTTTGAATATAATAGTCTTTATTAAATTGTGTTTTTACTAGATCCCCTTCATCATTCTTAACAAAATCATCTTTAAAAGCACTTTCCCATTTGACTTTGATGATTTTATTCCAAGCATTTATCAATACTTCTGCAACCTTACCTGAAGCAACATTACAGTAGTCGATTAATAGTTGTCCTTCCAATGACTTACCTTCTGCATTCTTATAAGGGTACTGTGATATATACTGATCAATAATTGATTTTATGGATTGTGAAAAGATAGTTACCCCAATAATACCTAAATTGATTTCTGAGTGTATATCAAATTTAATTGCATTTTGCCAAACGTTAGATTGAGTATCTTTTAAAATATATGCAGTTTTTATAGCTATATGCATATTCACGTTTATCGATTCAAGGGAAGTTTCCTTTACTTGATAGTCATATCTTGCCAGCTGTGCCAAATCTGTATTGATCCTTTTGCTTTTTGAATTAATATCAAAGAAGATCTCCAGTTCCTTGGATCTATTGTGACGATCTGACAAAACAATTATAACATTCATTGGGAAAGTGGCCACTTCTTGTTTCGTTTTCATAGCTTCGGAAAGACCAAAAATACGATGCTGGCCATCCACTGTATGAAATGCAATTTTTGTATCATCCAGATTTATATATTTCATTCCATTCTCCTCTACTAACATACCTGCTACCTCTTCCTCATCCCCTCCTAGGATAACAGATGTTGGGAGAATATAATTAGGATTTTCAATGACATATTTTTTTATGCGATTATAGTGTACAGTATTAGGTTTCCGTTGATAACCATCCTTATCAATCCCATATATTAAAACTTCGCTTATTTTAGTTAATACAGATAACGGAATTATTAAACTTAAAAATGTTGTTCCATTTTGAACGTATTCAAAAACCGGCAATTTGTGTAAACTCATATGCATTATTAAATTATATTCTCTAAAAGCCCATTTAAAATATTATTGACCTTTAAATCAATCATATTTGAAGATTCTGTAACTTGCCCCTTAATTAATATCAAGCAGTCATTTAGTAAGATATCTTCTTCAATACATTTATTCATAAAACCCTGATAATCCCCATTAAAAAAATATATAGAAAATAACAACCCTGTTCTTTTCGGTAATTCTGTTTCAGAGTCAAAACTATCATTAAGTATATCTAAAATTCTATTAAAAACACTTATCATTTCAATATGCAATTCGGTTTTGAGAAATATAGATGCTGAGCATTTATGAAGAATGAGGGAGTTCATATATTCTCCATATGGAAATTCACTAATATCTAGGTCTACGGAAACTATTGAACATAACTGATTAATATAGTCTTCGATCATAGAATCTACATTCTCAGCGGTAACAACTTTACCTTTTAAAGCTGACCAATTCATGTAAATACCTTCCAAATTTGTCAATGCAAGACTACTATTCCTAATTTCAGTGTACTTGACTTGCAGCTCATTTACGGGATTAATTTGTAAATGATTGAAATCTAACTCTGATAACTTACTGTCTCCCATTTCTAAATAACCCCTAAAATGAAATAAATAGTGAGAATACTCTTTAATATTGTATCGAACACCATAATTAGCATGTAATAATGAAGATAACTCGTCCTCAAGTCCTTTTTGGGTTTGTATTATTGAAGAGCTTTCATCATAATTTCCTCCTGATTGTCTTAGATCATAAAGAAGCTTTTCAATCTCATCTAAAAGGGTTCCTACATTATTCATTGTTATCTGAACGGTGTCCTTTATAGGGGAAATTGTATAATCTTTGTAGAAAAGGACATGATCGAGATCACCCCATGTTTCATTAATTTTACTTTTTATTTGTAGTTCGAATCCATATAATCCTTGGAATGTTCCTTTGATTCTATAAATTTTTAGGCCATTTTGCATTTGCTCAGGCTGCCCAGATAGATTACTTAATTCTATTTTGTGGTCAATAAAAAAATCTGGACTATTAAGTATAAGATTATATACACTCAGACAATCTTCTTTCAATTCAGTGACTATACGAAGACCTATTATATCATCAAGTAATTTTATGCTACTAACAATGTGAATTTTTTTATTAGTTATGCTGTTCTCCATATCAGAAAAGAGATCAAGATCAGTTGTTAGTTTTATACCTATCTCTTTTCTAATTAATTTCTCGTAAAAGCTTTCTACGCTTTTGACCCTATTTTTTATATAATAGAATTTAGTATCATAAACTGAATTGTTTTTTTTTAACTTATATTCTTCAGCTTTAGAATCCAAAAGTGTTTTGAAAAGATCTGTAAGCTTATTTGCAGGTTGTTCAAGACTTTCATAAATACTTTCTTCGTATACAGTTTGGAGTTTTCTATACAAAATCACACTATTGGTAACAATATTTGACATGGATGAATTCTTACTTGATATAAATTATGAGATAAAATGCCAATATAAATAAATTGAATTGGATATTGTTAAATTAAAAACGGGATACCTTCTAACAAATTTCTATATCTACAAATAATCATCAATATTATAAGCCAAAATGTTATCAAGTGATCTTAATTTGCGTGAATTAAATAACATTTTACACACTTTAAGCGGTACAGGATTTGGAACTAAATCATCAATTTTGAAGAAATCAATGATTGTGTGGATAAAGATTTAACAAAATTAGGAAATAGACTGAAGCATTTCAGAAAAATTAAAGGGTATTCTAATTACGAACGCCTAGCCTATGATATGGGTATTTCAAGAACACAATATGGTAAATATGAGGCTGGAGGAAATATTAAATACACAACATTGGTTAAAATTTTAAGACATATTAACGTACCACTCAAAGATTTTTTTCAAGATGGCTTCGATTAATCTTAAAGACAGTTTCAGAGACATCATTTTTCCCAAAAGCTCTCAATATAGTTCGGATTCTAACCATATTCCTCTTGAGTTCTATGAAGGGGCGATTCCAAGAGCCACGAACATTGAAATGGTCTTAGGATATTTTAGTTCGAATGCAATTAGAACTTTATGTATGAGCTTTGCCGAATTTATCTATAAAGGCGGTAGCATGAAATTGGTTACAAACCATGAGCTAACGGAAGAAGATAAAGTAAATCTATTAATTGATACATCGATTAATAATGAAAATCATGTAATTGACATTTTCAAGGATATTGAGGTATTGAGAGAGGAACTCGGTCCATTTGGACAACATTTTTTTGATTGTTTAAAATATCTTATAAATCAAGGAAGGCTCTCCCTGCAACCTGTTATGCATAATCCCACTGCTATTTCACATTATAAAAAGATAATTATGTATGATGGGGTTGAATATTTATATGTTCACGGTAGTGCGAATTTTACAGGGGCGGGGGTAATAAAAAATGGTGAAAGCTTTACCGTTGACAAGACTTGGGGTAGTGAAACAGAGATTTTCCGTATTAGGGAAGAAATTGAAAATTTTAAATTGATTTTTGAAAAAAAACATTCGTCATATCAATATCTAAATCCTGAAGAAGTTACAGGTATTATAAACAAAATAGGTAACACACTTACTGAAATAGAGCTACTCGAGAGATCACTTGATTTGAGGGAGCTTGAGGGAGGATCGGATCTTGTAAAACAGATAAACCAGAAAAGTGAGAACGATTTTAGGGCAAAAATTGAAAAGATCAAAAATACTCCTAAATTTCCATTCGGTAGCTCAGCTAGACCTTATCAAGTTGAGGCTTACAAGAATTGGGAAGCAAATAACTATTCTGGGGTGTTTGCTATGGCAACCGGTACAGGAAAAACTATTACAGCTCTAAATTGCGCATTGATGGAATATGAGAAGTCCCTGGAGTATTTTATTATCATTCTAGTACCATCAAAAGCTTTACTGTATCAGTGGGAAGAAGAAGTAAAGTCTTTTAACTTTAATAATATATTGAAAGTTGGGGCTGGCAATAATTGGATAGGAGATTTATCAAATTATACTAGTAATTATAAGTATGACATTAAATCTAGCCTAGTTATTATCGCAATAAATGACAGTTTCACACTTCCTAAATTTCAGAAATATTTTAAAATTATACAAAAATCATTTTTGTTTATAGCCGATGAAGCACACAATTTAGGATCTAGTCAAATGCGAGCTGCATTATTGAAGATTAACCCAGATAAAAGAATTGGTTTAAGCGCTACTCCTAAAAGAATATATGATCCTGAAGGTACAAAATTCATTAATGAATTCTTTCGCGACAAGGAACCGTATGTGTATAGTTTTACAATGGAGAGAGCACTTGCTGAAGGTCGACTGACAAATTATTATTACTATCCAAAGATAGTCACCTTAGAAATATTAGAGCAAGAGGAATATAATTCGATATCAAAACAACTTCTCAAATTTTTCGATTTTGAAAAAGGGATCTTTAAGGATAATCCAATGGTAGAAATATTACTTCTACAAAGAAAACGAATTATTCATAAAGCTGCCCAAAAGCAAAACTGTTTCATAAATATCATAAAACAACTTAAAATAGAGGATAAACTTAGATATGTTTTTACCTATGTTCCAGAAGGACTAAGTACTGAAGACGATAATTATGGAGAAAAGTTGATTTATCAATATATAAAGAGTGCCCATGAGGTATCTAATAAATTAAGACTTTCAAGTTACACATCTTCAGACTCAGGTCATAAAGATCTACTTAAAGCTTTCTCAAACGGAGAGATAGATATAATCTTTGCAATGAAAATGCTTGATGAAGGAATTGATGTGCCAAGAACTGAAATTGGAATCTTTGCTAGCAGCACTGGTAATCCCAGACAATACATACAAAGAAGAGGTAGATTGCTGCGCACTCATAAGGATAAATTATTCTCGACTATTTACGACATGGTAGTTGTTCCAATGCCTTCAGGTGATCCCTCTCTATATAATATTGAAAGAAATCTTCTCAAAGCTGAGCTGATCAGAGTAGCATATTTTGCTAGCTTGGCCATGAATTTTAAAGATGCTAAAAGGGAATTGAGTGACGTTAGTAGCCAATACGATTTGGATTTAGATACATTAATATTAGAATTAGAATAATGACATTAGAAGTTCTGTTAAGAGATGTCTTAAATGACGAAGAAATAAAGGCTAAATACGGTCTATCAAATGAAGTGGTAAATAATGCTCGCCTATCCCCACCTTATGCCCATCCGATAATAGAGTACTTAGCCACTTTACTAAAGGCATCTATGGATCAGAATTTATCGGAACAAGCGGTATATAATCAAATTAAAAACGTAATCAAGATATCATAATGGCATCTATAATAAACCAGGTTTCTTTCAATAACTTCTTTAATTATTCAGGTTCGTTTGAAGATAATGAATATGAATTTTCAGAAGGTGTAAATATAGTTGTGGCAGACAATGGAACAGGTAAATCAAAGTTCTTCAATGCTTTTATGTGGCTTTTTGAAGATTTCGTTTGGGATTCTGAACGAAAAGTCAAACGCCTAGTCAAAGACTTTGCTGTTAAAATTGTTTCAGACAAAGCTAAATCAGAAGCAAACCTAGGTGATACGATAGAGTGTGGTATAAATATTCAATATTCTGATAATAGATTTAGATATCAAATTACAAAAAGTCTAAGAGCTAAAAAATTAGGTGAATCTCTAACTGATCCATCACACTGGCAAATTTTTATTAATGAGATGGAGGTGTCCAAAAGGGACATTTTACTGTTAACATACCATCCCGTTTATGATGATCATGAAAAAAACATAATTCTAAACAAACTAATTCAACAAAAACTTCGTCCTTATTCCCTTTTCCAAGGGGAAGAAGTTGACAAGATAATTGACTTTTCTAATCCTAAGGCGATAAATGAGGCAGTAACAACCTTGACTAATATAAATAAGTATAATGAATTCAAAAAACTTACTGATTATATATTCAGGAGAGCTGAAGACAGCTTAACAAGGAAAACTCAATCTTCAAGTCAAGATACTGCCCATTACGATAGGATGTTGAAAGATCGTGAAGATCTACGGGAAAAGTTGAATAATGAGGAGGAGAAATATAGAAGGTTCAAAATTTCATATGATGAGAATAAAAAAGATGTCGATGATCTTGAGGCTGCTAATACGAATGCAACACAACGGAAAGTATATGAAGATAAAATTAAGGAACTTCAAAGTGCACTAAAACAAATCAAAGATGAGTATGAGAATCTAACGAGTAAAATCAATAGTAGATTTTTTGATGGGAATTTTGCCTGGATGGGCTTTGGATGTGAAAAGATTGTAGAAAGTTTCAAAAATAAAAATATCAGTTATATAGAAAAACATGTAGCTTATAAACTAGAGAAACTTGAACTTACACAAAGTAATCGTGTAAGTCTACTACCTTCTGGATCACCAGATCCCATAACAGTCCGCACAATGCTCGAGAAAGAGCATTGCTATGTTTGTAATAGAGAAGCACCTAAAGGAAGTCCAGCTCATAATCACCTGACAAGTCTCCTAGATCGTCCAAGTAAAAAACAAGAGATAGAAATATTTAAAAATGATCTATCTGACTTTTTTAGTGATATTCAGCTGACTTCTCAACCATTTATTAGCCGTATGTCTAATATTCCTGATTCAATAAAACAAACAAGGTTGCGGGAAGAAGAATTAAATCGAAAGATTAAAAATCTACAGGATAAAATCAAAGAGCAACGGGATAAAAGATCAAATTTAATAATCGGTGAGGAAGATGCTGAACTCTCAGATGTAAAAGCTATAATGAGCCAATACAAGGGTGCTATAAGTCGTACTGAGAGGGCCAAAAATGACCTTGAAATAAGCACTGAAAAATTATCCAAAATCCATAGTGATTTGAAACGCCTTGAAGATGAAATTGGAAAAATTGATATTGCTGATGTTCCAGCTGGCTATAAGATTAACTATACATTCGCTTCAGATTTAAAGAATGCAGCAGAAAGGACTAAACTTAGAATTTATAATGAAATGCTTGGGACGTTAGAGAAACATGCAAACACACATTTCAAAAGTCTAATCAAGTATAGTGACTTAACTGGTGGAGAACTTAAATTCATAGGAACACCAACAGATACAATTGAATTCAGCTATGTTGATAAAAAGGGTAACGACGTAGCTGGAGCATCCGAAGGATTTCAACGAATGAAAGTGCTTTCTGTTTTGATGGCTATAATTTCAGTAAATAAAACAGGATATGAATATCCTTTACTTGCAGATGCTCCCCTATCAGCATTTGGACAAAATTTTATTAGAGGTTTTTTTGAAGAAACTGCACTTGTGTTTCCTCAAAGCATTCTCCTCATAAAGGATCTTTATGACAAAGATTCACCTAATAAATTAAATAATTTAGGTAATGAGCTGCTGAAAAGCGAAAATGTTAAAACACTTTTCGTAAATGATATAGCCAAAGGCTTGGAACAGGTAGATATATATACAACCAAAAAGAAATTGAAATAATAATGAATAGTCAAGATTTTAAATCAGCCATTTTAGCAAAAAGTCCACATTTTGCCCAGACTAACCAAAAAATATTTGATGCTTTAGCTAATAAGCTTCAAAGACAGGGTCAATACAGCCAATTTGGACCATTATATGAATTATTTATTTATTCATTCTTTATTGGTATTCATATCAATTCTAGAATTCCATTACCTGATAGAAAGTATACCACTGATTTTGCTAAGATTGGTGCCTGGAAACGAGACTCGCCAATAGTTAGTTTCATTTTGCTCACAGTATTCAGCAAATCAGAAGAAATTGGATTTGAATGGAATGAGTTAGAGCAAATGAACGAACGAGACCTTGAAGGAACGCTAAAAAACATAGTCACGTTTATAGAAGAATATGCTCACGGTGGATTAAATTATTTGAAAGCGAAATATGATAACGATGAGTTAGATAATTCACAATATTTATTTGTTGATGTCCTCGAAGAAGTGATTGATTTATTAGAACCTGAATTACAGACTGATTTAGAAGAAAATACAGAAATAGTTCTTTCTGAAGAGTCTAAAAATCTACTTGCTTTAGGTAATTTAATTGCAAATGGAGAAGGAACAATGCTAGAGTTTAAATCGACTTTAAGGGTAAATCTTCATACTGCAAAACCTGACAAGACAATGGAACATGCCTGTATGAAAACATTAGCTGGATTTGCTAACACTAATGGAGGAACACTTTTAATTGGTGTTAAAGATGATAAAACAATACTCGGAATTGAAACAGATTTTACTACTTTCAAGTCAGACAAGGATGTATTAGATGAATTTCAAAAGCACTTAGATAATCTTATAGAGCAATATTTTGATAATTCATTCTTTTCAATGCTGGATATTAAATTCCATACAATTGAAGAGTTAACAGTATGTGAAATAGAAGTTAAACGAAGTAAAAAAGGATGGGTAATCCTACACAACAAATCTGACGGCAACAAAGAAGAATTTTATATCCGCAGAGTTGCATCAACAAAAGCCCTCTCCTTAACTGATATGAACAATTATATTAAATCTCACTGGGGCTAATCAAAGATAGAATGAATATGAAACCTTTATACAGCCAATCCCTTTTCCACTTCATTCATCAAGAATTCCAGGCCAGTTACTGAGTCCTTGTTAATTATTTCCTTATTGATCAATTCTAAACCATCATCTATATGTAACTTCACATATTTAGATATATCTTTATCAGACTTGTGTAGCCTGTAATGAACACATATTAAAGCAATATATGTATCCATATAATTTCCGAATAGAACCTTGGAATTATATTCTTTACCAGCAGAATCTTTTATTTGAGATAAATCCAGAAGGCAGCCGCGGGATAGTGAGTAACTAAAAGCCAATCTGGCGATGATGTTCTCTGCGCCCAAATTTAGCTTCTGGGTAAGATTAGTGACAATATCTTTATTATTTTTGGAAGTCTTAATATTAGTAAACATGTACTTGGCTCATTTTATGGTATTGACTAAATAAATCTTCAGGATAAATGTCGTTGAAGCTTGATTGATTTGTTGTCTTTTGACCTATTAAAAATGCTTTACCTATTTTTGGAATTAATAATTCATACTCATCGGCATTAAGTTCTTTTTCAAGAAGTGGAAAAATAACCACTTGGGATGACACACTAGGATAAAAGTCCTTAATAATATTAGATGAGTGCATCTTATCTAATTTTTGAAGAGGACTATCTATAAATACTGGAAATTGAATGTTTGATTCTGTAATGAGAGCTTTCAATAAAGCTGTAGCGTATAACTGTTGCTCGCCTTTTGACAGGCTATCCTTTAAAATTAATGATTGAGTGTAATCATAAAGTTCAATATCGATCAAGTCTCCTTCAATTTTGACCTCTACATTTTCCACAAAATCGCTTTTGTGCATTAATCTATTAAGTTCTTTCTTGATGTTTTTCTCCAAAGACACTTTCTTTTTTTGCTTTAGCTGATAGATAAATTTTGTTAAATGGTTTATTAACCTAGCAGCACTTTCCTCTTTGTTTTTATCAGCAACCTCGACTGAAATATGTTTAGACTGCTCAGACAGTTGCCTTTTTAAGGCTATATTTTCTTTATCAGTAATACCAATTTTAACTCTTATATCCAACACTGACTCTTCTAATATCTTTATATCTAATAGTAAAGATTCATAGCTTTCTTTTAGAGTTTTAATTACTGGATCATCAGCCTTACTTTCTGCATCTTGTATTTTGCGTTGTGTAATGTTATAAGTGCTTTGTAACCTTTTGGAGTCGGAAATCAGGTTTTTTAAATGTTTGCTGTAGGAATTATGTAAATTATCATAAATGGCTAGAAAATTATTATGCTGTTCCTTGGTAAAGTCTAATATTGACTTATCATTCAAATCATCATGTGATATTAGAACATCCTTAAGAACTGTATCCACTTGTAAGAGATCAAATCCTTGTATATTAAGAAAAGCATTTTTAAGTTCCTGATATTTTTCCCTTAGAAGATTTTTAACCAATGCGGAATTTTGCTGTCTTTCTTCAACTTCAAGTTGTTTTTTAATCTGAAATATTTGAGAAGAAAGCATCGCAAAAGGCGCAAGTTCAAGCATATCGTTAAATTTATTTTTATTTATTACGATTTCTTCTTTGAGTTTAGCCCGAACTTTTTTGAACTCCTGAATCTCCTCGAAAGACATCGAGCTTCCAGCTCGAATAAGCCTTTCCTGAATTTCTGAAAAATCTCCCTTTTTAGTTAGAACTTCTTGCTCCTTTTTTAATAAACTGCTATTATAAAACTCTAACAAAATATCATTTTCATCAATCTTTGCTTGAAAACCTTCCAGCTTTTTAAAATCAGCTTTCGACGCTGACTTTTTTCTCACTCGTAGTTGGAGGTTTTCCAAGTTTGTTTTGAGATCAGTATATTTTTTTATACCTAAGACTTCATTATAAGCCTTGCTGAAATATTGCTTTTCCTCTAAACTTTTAACTTCTGCAAATGCAGTTATTTTTTCTGCATCGAAGAAGAAAAATTTGGCAATCTCTTTAGGGAGAATGAAATCATTTATAAAAATTTCAGAGCCGATTGCCTTGGTTAATTCGTTTATATTGCCGTCTATAAGAATTTCAACGATTTCATTTCCAGTCTGGTAATTATACGTACGTTTAACAGTTACCTGTTTACACGAAAGATGAGGAATGAATATATCTGTAAGTTCAATAGACACCGAAAAAGAATATAAGTCAGATATTTGGCTCTTAATTTGTTCTTTTTCAACTACATTTGAAGTTATAGCTAATTTTGATTTTAAATGAGTTTCTATTTCGGCGGCGTCACTGATTAATGATCTGTTAATTAGTTTACCAGCATATTTCTTATATCCGCCACTTTCATAAATCTCCTTTCTATATCTTTCATCCACATCTGCCATTAATTTACCATATAATCCCCAGACTAATGCCGTAAGAAGAGATGTTTTTCCAAACCCATTTTGTCCGGAAATGATTGTTACGTGCTTTTCCGGATTTGTAGATAAGGGTAATTTGTGTTCTCCCTTATAAACTCTAAAATTCCGTAGGATGATATTTTCAATCAGCATAATAGTCTTTTCTTATAATCTCTTTCAATATGATTCTCAAAATCACTTTGAATACCAAAATTATTAACCAAAATAATTTTTGACTTCTGTATTTCTAATAGTTCTGTGATTAAATTAAAATCAGCATCATTATCACAAATCTCTTTTAACAACTCCTTTTCAAAGATTTGTCCATCTGAGAAGTCTTCATTTTTCAGGTTGGTTCTGTAAATAGAATTATAAATGTCTGCCACATTATAATCAAAAATTGAATCACGATGCCAAGTAACCTGTATTGCTACTAATTCTTGATAATTAATCAATACCAAATTTGGCTCGTCCGCTTGAACTTCTTTTTGTGCTTTAAGTAGGGTTTTCAACATATACGCACGCTTTTCAGGTAGATAAGGGCCCCATGTCTCATCGTCAGCGTTTTCTTCACTGCTGTTTCGTCTCCAGGTTTGACGCCATGACCTATCATTCCTAAAATCGACAAGCATATCTCTAAATTCTACCAATGGCTCCATCCATTCTTCCCCATTATCAATCAATGCCTCCATTGATTTATCCCTTTTTACTACACTACAAACCCAGCAACCAAAGCGACTTTGCCCACAGGAAGGAGTAGTTGTATCAATAACTAATGGGCAGTCGCCACCTGAAGCGTTTCTGTAGAGTGTAACTAAATTGCGGTGAGTACCTCCCCAAGGTGGATTTACTTGTAAAAGATAAGGCCATAACTCATCTATCGTCACATCTTTTATCGGAGCGTAAACAAATGCATTTGGCAGTACGTGTCTTCTCAAGCGCTCACTGTCAATATGAATCTTGCTGCTTTCAATACTTTTAGCACGTGAAGAACTCTCATCGCTACGAGTTCCAAGCAAAATAATAGCCTCGCCAACTTCGCTAATCTTATTTTTAATAAATTCAGTAGTAGGGTTTATCTTAAGTCTGTCTGTACACCATCTAAAAGTGTTGTTAGGTGCTGGATATCCTTTCCCTAAAAGATTAACCCAAAAGGTATCCTCCAGTCTTGGTGTTGTTTGATGAACGGTTATAGGTAGTCCCTGCTCTGCCGCAGCCTGCTGTATATCTACTAAAGTCTGGTTTATAAATTGTGCTATTTTTGGATTTTCGACTAATGTATCATTACATACAATGTACACTGGCCGATTTCTTAAAATAGGATCAATTTTCTGAATAGCTATCCAAACAACCTGTAAAAGCATTGTGCTATCTTTTCCTCCAGAAAATCCAATAATCCATGGTCGCGGATTATCATCATTTAAGTATTGATCTTGAATTTCACTTTCTAGATATTTTAGATCTAAAGCCATTGTTTACTAAAATTAATATGTAGTTCCTATTTAGGGTACTTCGTTTCAAATATCGTTATTTAAGAATAAACAACCCTTATTTCAAGGTCATTTTTATTAGTAACACAATCTTTGAGGTAGAGATATCTTAAATAATACCTGAAGCACTATAAGATATTTTAGTCTATAACCAGAATAATTCTATTGACTGCACTATAATTATATAATTAAATCAATTTGGATTATAATTGGTTTTAATGTTCAGTGCAGGAAACTAATCTACAAAATTGATAACTAAGTAAAACATACCCGATTGAAAAGTCGGGCTATCTGATAATTTTAGTATTTCAGTATCTTTCCAAAATCTTAAGACAGAGTTTTACTTATGGTAACGGTAACGTCTCTACCTTTTCAAATATGATTTCATTCTTTAATGATGCGGAAATAAACTGCACCATTAATCTGGCATAACTCATCAATAATTTCAAGCTCCTTTTTCAATGCTGGTTCGCAATCTGCTTCTTCCATAATTTGGCTGGCATTGTACATGTGTTCAGAAGCATGAGCATCCAGATAGCGTTTATGGTACTCCATGTATATTACAAGTTTTTCAGAAATGTCGCTTTCCGGGATATCTACAACTTTTATGATATCGTAATTTTGGGTTAGGTGAATTGCCATGATATGGGTTTAAATATAAATCAAATTTAAGTAAGATCACACTAATGGGTTTACGGTTTTCCGTAAACCGAAAAAAACAGGTAGGTATCAAACAAATACTTTTCATATTTTTCCAGCCAAATATAAAAGCGAACTCGTTATGGCTACCGAATCACCAAAACTCTAACTGTGTGTAACTTTATTTAAATTCCAATAATTAATGTGCCTTCACCCATCAAGTGAATTTTAAATATCAGTCAGAAATTTTAGTGTAAACGTTCTTAGAGCCATCCGGCAAGGTTTGAGTGATGGTCTTTTTTTCAGTGTTAACATTGAATATTTTGATTTTACCTGTTACCGGCTCCGCAATTCTAAGGGTAGTATCACTGGCTTGAAAAGTTGCTACTTCCACCGGATCGGAACCATAATTATTCCAGACCCCCGCTTTTTTGTTTTTGTTTGGCCTTTCAGGATCATCCTTTTTTGCAGCAGACCATGTAGCTATTATCTGAACGTCGAATTTTTCATCGTCATTGGCTTTCACTTCCATAGTGTCCTTATAAAGGTCATATTCATTCTCCCCTGTAGAAGCATATTTTCCGGCAATATCATCTTTTACACCTCCTGATGTGGAACATGCATAAACAAAAGGGATTAAGCACGATAAAAATAAAATGTTGATGCTTTTAATATTTTTCATAGAAATTGATTTAAACGGTGACAGACTTTACAACTCCTAATTTAATAAAAAAAACAAAAAGACATTTGATTAGTAGCTTATTACCATCTAATTAAGCTGTAAAACTTGTTTGCGGCAAATCTGTTATTGTTTGAAATATCCCTTAACTATGTCAAAGAATAAGCTTGAGATACCAACTATGCCAGAACACATTTCACCGATGCTATGCACATTGGTGAAATCTCCGCCACAAAATTCAGACTACATTTTTGAAATAAAATGGGATGGCTATAGAATAATTTCTAAAGTTGAATCGCAGCAAATCCGCATGAACTCCAGAAGTGGATTAGACTATACCAAACGTTATCTGGTTATTGCAGAAGAGCTTAATAGATTGGGACATGACGTCATTATAGATGGGGAAGTAGTTGTTTTTACTGAAGAAGGTAAGCCTGATTTTGATGCTTTGCAGCTCTACAATGGTCATCAAACTTCTATTCAATATTGCGTATTTGATCTGCTCTGGTTAGATGGGCACAACCTGATGGAACTCCCACAATTGAAAAGAAAAGAATTATTGAAAGCCCTTGTTGCTGATAATAAGATACTAAAGTTTAGTGAAAGCTATGATGACGGTGAAAAGCTTTATCAGAACATCCTTAAAATGGATTTAGAAGGGATAGTTGCGAAATCAAAGGAAAGTCCTTATTTGGCTGGCTACAGGGGAGATTATTGGTTAAAAGTACCAACCCGTAAAAGACAGGAGTTTGTAATTGGTGGCTGGGCAGATTCAGAAAAAACAAGGTCTTTCAAATCCTTACTTTTCGGCGCTTATGAAAATGGAAAATTTACTTGGATCGGGAGGTCTGGTGGTGGATATAAGCATAGTGAAATGCCAGCAATCCTTGAAAAACTTCAGGCACTTGAAACAGATCAGTCTCCGTTTGTTAATAAAGTATTGGACACAAAGGGGGCTAAAACTCATTGGGTCAAACCCCAGCTTGTTGCAAACTTTGAATTTGCAACGTGGACAAAATCAGGGCGGATCAGAAAACCTGCCACTTTTCTTGGCTTTCGATTGGATAAAAACCCCAAAGACGTTGTTCGGGAAGTACCAAAGGATTATCTTGAATCAGAAAATGAAAGCGGAAGAAATGGTTAGATTCTGATTGTTGATTTTGGTATTAAATAAGATAAAAGCCTAAATTACTGCTTGGTAATCTATGAGGCTTATTTTAGTCTACAACTCACTATCCAATAATATTTCAAATTGATAACCTTGATATCAATGGCTATACTGGAAAGTTTCTTTATGATAAATTCTTGCGTGGGAAAATTCTTTAGAACTGAGTACGATTTGCCATTGTCTAGTTTCCTAAGTTGGTAAGTATTTCCGAACTGGTCAGTGCTTGTAATAGACGTATTACTACCTTCTACAAAATTATTATCCATAAATACTACCAATCCATTCTTATGCAGTTTCTCCTTTATGCTTTCAAGAAAGCTATCGAGGTCTTGAAGGAAAATATGGCTCCAGATAAAACCGCCAAATAAACCGTCATATCTCTGCTTATTCTCTAAGTTGTGAAGGTCTGCGATTTCAAATCTGACGGTATCCCCTAGGTTTTTTTGCCGAGCAATTTCAACAACAGCTTCATTAACATCAGATGCAACGATTGATTTTGCCGTTTTTGAAATTTTCTCCGTCCAATATCCGGTTCCGCAAGCTATTTCAAGAAGATCTTTTTTACAAAACAGATTTTGCAAAATGTCTTCGGCGGAAATCAGATCAGCTTGACGTTCTGGTTTAGTATAAATCTTTTCGTATTCTTTTGCCCTCTCCTTGTAGTATAGGATTAAATTTTGATTCATATCTTCAATAAAAAAAGCGGTAAACCGTCAATCCAACTGTTTACCGCTTATCTAAATTAACGCTCTCCCATATATTACGCTTAGAACAGCATATTATTATGTCAAGCTTAATTATTTTCCTTTTGATTTCCCTTTGATGTATTTTTCAATGTCTTCACGCTCATTAGAGCCTGTAGCACGTTTTGCACCGACAATAGCCTGACTGCTAACACCTAGTTTCTCTGCCAAATATTTTACCTCATAAGGTTGTGAAGAATTGACAGATTTCCTTTCAACTTTTGTTCCTCTTGTTGCCATAATATTGAATCTTTTTTATTTTAAACAATAGGTAACTGCAATGGTTTTGTCAATATACTCAATCCATTACAGGGTTTTTGGCGATTTCAAGTTTAGCAAATTTGTTGACTTCAATACTTGGAAAACCAAAATCATCCACAACTTTTCCTAGTATCAAATAACAACCTGTACCCCTGAATGGATAACTTGGTGTATTATTAGGGAAATGTGTTGTATCAAAGAAATTTCCGTCTTGATCTAAAAATGTCCCAAACCACATTTTTTTATTGTTTTTAGTGTGAACTGTCTTCTCACAAACATATTGTCCGACCATTTTAACCACCTTTCCTAAATATTTGGTCAGGTGTTTTGCTGTTACATCACCACGATACTTGGTAATCAGAAGATCAAACATAGATAAACTCAAAGGAAAGTCTAAAAGCTCCAGTTCGTGATATGCGTTCTCCAAACTTGTATTTAAAAGGTCGGGCAAAGTATAATTCTTGGCCTCTATTATAAATAGTTCTGCGTTGTTATTAGGCTTACTTTTACCAGATAGTAGCGTATGTACATCCCATAATAATGCTTTTTTGCTCTTTCCCGTGAACCGTAACGCACCTACACGGATAAGGATAACCGCCTGCTCTAAGCCAATTGTGGTGCGCTTTAAAAAATCCTCCAGATCAATGAACTCACCATTTACTTTACGTTCCTGCGGAATGAGTTCTATATATTTACTTTCTAGTCCATTAACTCCAATAAAACCCAGATAGGCATCGGTTCCTGAAATAGAAACAGCAGAACTGCTATGGTTCACGCATGGCAATTGAACTGTTGCCCCTGCTTTACGCAGTTCATGTACATATAACGAACGGTTATAAAAACCGCCGTAATTGTTCAGTACCGCTACCATAAACTCGATTGGGTAATAGGTTTTTAAAAAAAGGCTTTGGTAACTTTCAACGGCGAAACTGGCCGAATGTGCCTTGGAAAAGCTATAGCCCGCAAAACTTGAAACTTGTCTCCAAACTTCCTTTGTAATCTCTTCTGGTCTACCTAAAGCCGCAGCACCTAAGTGAAATTTTTCTACTAAGCGATCAAATTCAGCCCGTGACCGATATTTACCGCTCATGCCTCTGCGCAAAATGTCGGCATCTGTACCATCCATCCCCCCATAATGTATGCAGATCTTGATAACGTCCTCCTGATAGACCATTACACCGTAAGTTTCTTTAAGCTGTTCTTCCATTACCGGATGCAGGTATTTTACCGAATCAGGCTTATGATAATTCTGGATATAAGTCTTCATCATCCCTGACTGTGCTACACCTGGTCTTATGATGGAACTAGCGGCCACAAGTGTTAAATAGTTATCGCATTTTAACTTTGTTAGCAGTTGGCGCATTGCAGGAGATTCGATATAGAAGCAACCAATCGTATCCCCTGACTTTAACTGATCGTTCAGCTTCTGGTCCTTCATGAAACTTTTGACCTGATGTATATCCAAACGTTGTTTTTGGTTTTCTTCAATCAGCTTAACAGCTTCCTTAATGTGTCCAATCCCTCTCTGGGAAAGAATATCATATTTATCATAACCAATTTTCTCCGCTTCATACATATCCCACTGCACCGTTGCCATGCCTTTAGGCGGAAGGTCAAGGGCAGTGTAATAAGTGATTGGTTCTTCTGAAACCAGTACCCCACCTGCATGTATGCTTCTTTGATTGGGCATATCGGACATAATGCCGTAGATCGCCATGATCTTTTTGAAAGTCGCATTATCCCTGTTTAAGGCAGATTTCGTCTGGTCTGTAAAACCGTCGATCTCGGATTTTGGCAGTCCCATAACCTTTCCAATCTCCCGAATGATTGACCTATCTTTGAAGGTTGACATAGTACCCAATAAGGCAGTATGCTGTCTTCCGTACCGTTTAAAAATGTAGTCCTGCACGTCCTCCCGTTGATCCCATGAGTAATCTATATCAAAGTCCGGTGGGCTTGTTCTCTGGGCATTAAGGAAACGCTCAAAATATAAGTCCAGCTCTATAGGGTCTACATCGGTAATGCGCAGACAATAGGCAACGGTACTATTCGCACCAGAGCCACGTCCGACATGGTAATAGCCTTGTCCCATAGAATAGCGGATAATATCCCATGTAATCAGAAAATAGGCGCAAAAGTCAAGATCATAGATCACTTTAAGTTCGTCTTTGACTTTTTTAAGGGCTTTTTTATTGTTCTTTCCATACCTATAAACCATGCCTTCCATCGCTAATTTGGTTAGCAGTTCCTTGTCGTCCTGTTTATTACCTGTGAAAGTTTTTCGGTTTAACTTCACTTTGCCTTCAGGATAATCCATTTCACATAAATTCATTAGGTTGCGGGTATTGTCAAGTATAAAACTGTACTTTGAAAATTTCTCCTCCAATTCACCTGGCTTTAAGAACTGATCTGTATCCCTGCATTTATCTGCTGAATCAACGGTGGTCAGAAGGGCGTTAAGATCAATCCCCCTTAAATATTCATGTAACCTGTATTCGATACGTTCTGAAAAAACAACAGGCTGTAGCGCAACTAATTTAGATTTGATTTCTTTCAGATCGATGCCAAAAAGCGTATGCAACTGATCGTACCGGATGCCCAAAAAGTGCCCTTTCTTTAAATCGCCCTTAAAACCATAAGGATAAATGAAATAAGCATCAGTGAGTTCAGGAGCTTCATCCGGCAGATCCTTTTGTTCCAAATTATAATAGGTAAGAAATTCATTTAGTTGACGCATTCCTTCTTTACTCTTGGCAATACCGATATATAGCAATTTGTTTTCCCTGCGAAACTCTATCCCGCCAATTGGTTTAACACCTTTTTTTCTGCAAACCCTAATAAATTCCATCACGCCAGTGGAATTGTTTATGTCCGTCAAGACCATTTGATTAATACCGCGCGCCATAGCTTCATCAACCAATTTTTCAATTGACATGGTGCCATAGCGGAGACTATAATGAGAATGAACGTTCAGGTACATAACTTAAATATCTATGTCCAGTATTGATGCTCTTGTTACAGCAGTTTGGCCAAACCTTCTCCGTATTTTATCCATCGCCTGAACCAGCGCATATTGTTCATTGGATTCACTATATAGGTCAATCTGCTCAAATCCTGAGACAAGGTTAGAGAACCGAACCCCGATCAACCGTAATAACATTCGTTTTTGGTAAACCTGACGGAACAGTTCTTTGGCCTTTTCGATCAGCACGCTATCTAAGGAAGTATAAGGAATCGTTGCTTGTTTGGTTACATCTTCAAAATTAGAATAACGTATAGTAATCGTTATACAGGCTGTTAACTTCTGTTTCTGTCGCAACTGAAAAGCAATGTCCATCACCATTGAAGTTAGCAGGTTATTGATCAGGGCAATATCTATTGAATCGGCTTTAAAGGTACATTGGGTGCCAATGGATTTTTGTTCAGCAAATGGAATTACGGGCGAATTGTCAATTCCTTTTGCCTTATTCAATAATGACAATCCATTTTTTCCAAGCAATGTCATCATTTGGTTAGGATGCACCTGAGCAAGCGTGTAAATCTTTTTGATACCCATATCACTTAGTTTGATAAAGGTTTTTTCTCCAAGCCCTGGTATCTTACGGATAGACAATGGATTTAGGAAAGGTTGAACTTCATCTTGCTTTACATTCTTTTCTCCTGCTGGTTTGCAGTCGTTTGTAGCCATTTTAGCCACTGTTTTATTAACGGATAAGCCAAAAGAAATTGGCAGGCTTAATTCCTTTATGATGGTTTCTCTTAATTCATGGGCATATTGCATACAGCCATAGAACCGATCCATTCCCGTCATATCGATGTAATGCTCGTCTATACTTGCCTTTTCAAACAGGGGTACTTTTTCGCGAATAATGTCGGTAATTTCAAGCGAAGCTTTAGAATAGGCATCCATGTTTCCTCTGATAAAAATGGCGTGGGGACATAGCTGTTTTGCCATCTTTGAAGGCATGGCGGAATGCACACCGAATTTACGTGCTTCGTAACTACATGATGCTACAACGCCCCGTTCAGAAGTGCCGCCAATTATTACTGCCTTTCCCGCCAACTTCGGATCTTTACGAACCTCAACCGATACGAAAAACGCATCCTGATCCATGTGGATGATGTGCTTATCATTGTGCATGATTTGAAATTTAACAACACAAATCTATGCTAATATTTTTAGTAATTCCTAGCGTTTTAATAATTTATTAGTAATTAACTCAAACCATAACGGAATACTGATAAATACCTGTGAATGATTTTTTAATATGGTTTTACAATATTTGAGGCATACTCTTCACATTCAAAATCACTTATAAGTCACTTGAAGCGCAGCCAAAAAAAGCCCCTGAAGCCCATTTAAATATGCATTAGGGGCTTTTTAAGCCTATCTAAAGAGGTTTTTACGGTCTAAGTGTTTAATTCGACTGCGACTTTAAACTTATTATTTGCGCTTATATGCTCTGCGCAATTTATAATGAGGTCATTTACAAATAATCAGATATATTAAAAACAGTTGATGATTAAACACGATCGCTGGCAATCTTGCTTATTGTGAGATATAATAAAATTTTTTGAGGTCATTCCCCAACCTGACGATAGTTAAAATCACAAGTTCGCTTTGCATCTGTCAGGCTTACATATTCCCCTGTATAGTTAAGTCCATTAGGATCGAGCAAAATATATTTATATTTTCCAGTACCCCATTTTAGAATTTGAAAAGGTCTTGACAACACGTACTCATTAACCATTTTAATAACATCCTCCACTTTATGGAATTCGTTCTTATCATCACTCGATTTCATAAATGAAATTTGTTGCGGACGACTAGAATAGTCTTCTGCGACAATAAAGAAACCGAATATTAATTTTATACAATTTGTCGTACAGCAATAGGGAAGTAATATTTTAATATTCATTCCAAAGTAATCACACATTATTGACTCCACTAAATCGTTTGGTAATGTAACATCTTCAAATTTAATGAATACTACGTTTTTATTTAGCTTCCTTAAAAGAGCTTCATTTTTATATGTCCTCATACTAATTTCTCTTAGTGTACATATCGACCGTTAATAGTTGCAAATGGCTTTTAAATGTCTTAACGTTGGCTTTCTTTACGGCTACGTTAAAAACGAAATCGTAGCCAATTGATAAATTTTTCATAGCCTTCATTTAAAAGGTGATTTTACAAATTTGATACCTTTCACCCACGGTTAAGGCTTTCGGTTATTTGTTTGGCGCAATAAAAGGCACTTTGGCTTATATGCCGTTGCCACGCGCTTTGGGATGGTGACCACCGGAAACCACTTGCTTTTAGCCGCTTTCTTACTTCTTCATCGGGTTTACCATCAAAAATGATTTGCAACCTGTTGGCCTCTAAATTTTTGAAAATACGCACGCCATTAATTACAATATCTAATGCAGCACTTGAAGCCAAATTTTCAAGCTTTTGAATACGTTTTTTCACATTTCTGATGTTGGCACCGTTATTTGAAAATTTATAAGATGGGAAACCCAATTCACGGATGTGCGGCGCAGGATTGGTAAGTTTTTCCCAAAGTTCTACCGTTCCAAATTGGAGTTTTAAAAAGGCTTCTTTATCTTTCTTTATAATGCACTTATTGGCAAATTTCATAAATTCCTGCATCTGTTCTAATGAAGTTAATTTCTCTTTTAGCTTCGTTAATGCCTGTGGATCATCGGAAAAAATAGCTTCGTTACCTTCAATAATTCCTGCTTTATCTTCATAATACTGCGCCTTATCGCTTTTTTCAAATGCCTTTCCAAAGGTGTTATGTATCTTATTTCTGTAATTCCTGTCTCTGTTTTCAGAATGATGACCCACTAAAATAGGTTGCCCGAATGGGATATTGTCCGCCATTTCTTTGGCGGAATTATACAGTCTGTCTGATTCCAATTTATTTTTAAGTGCTTGCTCTTTAGCGTACTGGATTCTGTTTTCCTTGCGTTGCTCAAAATTGTGTTTCATGATAAATTTTCGATTAAATAGGGAATTTTCATTCCCTATATTTTCAAGTCAATTAATTAATATTTAGCGGTTAAAATCTTCCCCGATCTGGGTTTGGGTTGATGCCGATTATTGAATGGGTTTTCACCTCTATAACGCTACCGCACCGCTCACACCTGCAATATTCTGCACCTATCGGACTAATCAAATTGCCGTATCGGTCACAGGCATTAAAACCGTCCAATTTTTCAAAGTTTTTGCATTTGCAAACCCAATAATCCAAATATTCATGGTATCCCATTTCTTCCGCATCCTGTGGAATGAAATTTCCTTTTTTTGTATTCATAGCGATATTGTTTAATTTAAAAATCCCTGACTTTTGATATTTGCTAACCATATATTTGCAAATGCGGCATGGTCAGCGTTCATCTGTGGAGCAAATTTTTTAGTCACGTTGCCAATTATCAATACACTTTCTTGAAATAAGCCTAAATTGTCCTGCTGAAAAAGGGAAGGAATTATTTTCACTTTTTTATAATTTTGAGTGTCATCCAACCTCTGATCTACCACAATGAAGCACATTTCAGGGTCTTTCATCAAATCGCCCGATTGCTCGTAATAATGGCATAAGCTGTAATGAGAAGCCAACCCATAAGGGGTAATAATGCTCTCGCCAATCCTCTCAATGGTTAAGGGCATAAATCCATCATTATCGATTTTGAGGTGCTGATTGCCATCTAATTTTTTTAGAAGCGCACAAAAAATTATGTTGCTATTTTTATTTAAAGTTTTCATAATAGATGCGCCCTTTGAACGGTTGCGCCTCCGTTTTAATCAGTTAATAAAATGATGATTTTTTGATTTGGTGTCTTTTAGAATTTCACTACCGTATTTGGTACGAATTTCATCAAGTGACTTTTTACCGCCCTTAGTAACTTTGTACTCTCCGGTACGGAAATACCACGCTAATTTTTTAGAGGCAAAAAAATATCCTGCTTCCTTTAGTGTGGATTTAACTGCATAGGTGTTTCCTGTTACCCAAATCCAATAGCCCACCAGTTCAATTGTAATACCCTCCAGATGAATGATCTTTTCAATCGCCTGCCTGTACTCCTCGGAAAAACGGATTTCGTTTTCTGTCTCTTCTTCGGATAGCTTACTATCTCCCTTAATGGCTTTTGCGGAAGCAAATGCAAATTCTTTGTTTATCTCCTGCATCGTGGCTGTATCGCCTCCTAAATCGGGATGGTATTGTTTAGCAAGTTTTTTATACATTGCCTTAACCTCGTCAAGACTTGTACAGTTATTAAACCATTTCATAGTTATTGGGTATGTGGTATAAAAGATTTTTAAGGCTTCGCAATGAAGGGAGTAAGGGCAGATTATGCCCCCTGTAATAAATTAGGGGGCATAAGAAAAATTAAAGGGTTAGCGATATTTGCGCCTCTACTTCTGCCAATTTATCGTAGCAAAGCGTTTTAATCTGATTAGCAGTTTTGTCTATGATAAAGGCGTTTTTAGTTGTAAATTCCTTTCCTGTATCGTCTTTGATGATAAGGGTACAACTTTGAAAGTGGTTAAGGCTGGTTTCTTCTGCTTGGTCCATTTGGGCGATTTCGAAGGCGTCCAATGTGTTGGTGGTTTCGATCAACTTATCCCTTTGGTTAGAAAGACGGCTAAGGTCTTTTATTTTTTTAAGGGTTTGCTCTAGGTTAAGCGCAGGTTTTTCCTCTGCTAACTTTGCTTTGATTTCTACTTTGGTTGGTTCTGCCTGTTTTTCCTCTGCTTTTGCTTGTTCTCCCTCTTTAGGCGTTGGTTTTTCAGCGTGTGCCTGTCCATTTTGATTAATTGGGTTTTGCTCTTTAGGACTGGCAGGGTCTTGCTCTTTTGCTTTGTCCTTAATCGGTGTATTTACGGGCAAAACATTTACTTTGTCTTTTTCGGTGTTGCCGTTTACTGCTGAACTGTTTACTTTTCCTTTGTTGTTTTCGATTGTAGTTTTCATGACTTTTTGTATTAGTGATTATTAAAAATGTTTATGATTATTTGCCCGATGTTCGGGGGATTAGTGCCGTGCGGTTTGTGCGCTTGGCTGTTGTTTGCGGTGGGTGGGCTTCTGCCTTTTTTTGCTTTCATGGGGCTATGGGTTTTAAAGAAATATCGTCGGCGGGGGCCTCCTCGCCTTAATCTAATACCCTCATCTGATCACAATTCATTTTTCAAGGTCAAGGCTTTGCGAAAAAAAAAACCTCGTGAGCGCAGCGAGCAGGGAAGATTTTTTTTCAGCAAACCCGAAGGGGCAGCCTTGCCGGAAAATGAATTGTTCAGACCTTTGTTGGGATTTAGGCAGAGGGGGATTTTATATCACTTAATGCTCACCTAGCGGATAGCAGGGGGAATAAGCAGGACTAACGGCCTCGGGAGAGCGAATAATAAATTAGGATTGGAGCGCCAACAGAGGGAAGGGGTTAGCCTAATGAATGTTACTGTGGGTTAAGGCAAAAAAAAAGCCTGAATGTTTCCATTCAGGCTGATTAATAACAGATGCAAAAAAGCTATGCGTTCTTTTTGGCCGACACGTCTTTTCTGATATCCTGCGCTTTTGTTTTAATGAGCATTAAAGCTTTGCGTAATCTTACACCAGCGGTTTTATTTCCTCTTTCGTAAAATTTGTGGGCATCCATTTCGGCTGAAAAAATCAGCGTTTTTAATTCAAGGAATTTTTTCATAATTTGATTTTTTAAGTAAAAAATAGAATTTGTTTATTCGGCTCTAAAGGGAACTTATCTCCCCATTTCCTGACCCTGAGCAAGGTCTTTTTCTCTTGCTTTATCTTTATCAAGAATAATGGCCTGCGCAGGTTTTGAAAGGAATTGTTCTCGTTTTTCAGGTGAACCGTCTGGTTTAAAGAAATTCACTTTTTTAAAGCGAACGGCAGTCTCAATGTCTAATTCTTGATTTTTAGTTCCGTTGTTCACTATTACCCTCGTCCTGTCTCCTTGTTTCAAAGCAGCTTCTAATTGCTCCTTATATTCTGGCTTGTCTATGCCTTTGATGTTATAATCACTTAGAACTTTTGAAAGGTCAAACCCGTATGCCGGATCACGTTGCGAAGACAATTTGAAATTCATGCCAGTTTTACCACTATCTATGTCCAGGTTAAACCAAGCTTTATATTTAATTCCGCTACCATCTACCATATCATCTCGGTAAACTGACCTGCCCTGAACCAGATTTGCAGCTTGTGGAACACTAAAGCCTTTCCCCTGATCTGGAAAAAAGGTTTGTTCAATCGGCTTGCCATAAAAAGCACCACGAAAATCACGGGATACAAAATTCACTTCTCCCTTTTCCATACTGGCAAGGGTCGTTTTATGGGCAACGTCTTTACCTGTAGCCAATTCGGCGTTTCCTTCCCGTTTTTTGAATTGCTCTATGGCATCGACCGGATGGTCAAACTTTTTGACGTCGTTTTTACCTTCGCCTTTTGGGGTGATGACAAAGTAAGAATGCCCCTCTTCAAGAGGCTTAATCTTGTGATATTGGGCAGTGAACCTTGACATATAATAGTTTTCCGATTGCTCGGAACGCCTAAATGGAAAGGTAATGTCCACTTGTCCGTTGGCAACTGCTTTGCTTTCACGTATGGTGAAATCCAATAGCCCAAGGCGCATACTTTCCTCCATTTTTTTAATGGATTCTTCATTTGCACCAAGATCTTTCATATCCGCCTTGCGGTCTTCAAGATTGTTTAGATTAATCGTACTCATAATTTTTTTTTAGTTAAAAAGTCAGCTTAGCGGATAATTCTCATCTGGTTATCCTGCTGCACTTCCTTTTGTTGAATAATACTTGTTTCTTTGTTTTTATGCTGTTTGACAGGGTGAATAATCTTCTTTAATGAGGTTATGCTCAAAGGCTTTCTTTCTGCATCGAAGAACTCTATTTTTCCCGAAGAAGGATCGGCAGTCACGCTGTACCTACCGTTTCCATTGATCTGCAACTCCACCCGATTACCTGCTTCAAGCCCCTTTCTAATCGAATCATTGGCGACAGTGTAAAATTCCAACTGTGTTGCGTTATCCAATAATACTTTCTTCAGGTCGAAGTTATAGTACGGTGGATAGACAAGCAGTTCGGGTTTAGAGCCGTTTTCCTGTTGCCTGTCAAGCTGTATCCACCTTTGGGAGTGGGAACCGTCGGCATTTTCATAACTTTTAAATACTGGCCTGCCTTGCAAAAGATTAACAGCTTCAGTTAAGGTGATTTTACTCTCAGCGGTAAAAGTGAATTTGGTTCTTTCCCCATTTTCGTTAGTAAGGGCTACATCGTAGCCATTAAACCCATAAGTTCCCAGCTTGCTCTTCTCCAAATTAACATTGACTTCAATCTTGTTGTTGTTATTCAATGCACTCAACGACTTTAGTTCAATTACAGGACTTTCATAGTCAAGTTTATTTTGCATGTTATCTACAAAATGCTGAAGTCCAGCCGATTTAAGCTGTCCGTTAAGCATTTGAAGATTTTCGTTTTTGTTTCGGTTGAACAGTTCCAGATGGGCAGGCTTATCAACAATAAAAACCTTCAAACGGTGTAACATTCTGAGTAAAGGATTTGGGTACAATTGTTTTTGCAGTTTGGCTGTAACTGTTTTGATGGCTTGCATGAAAAGTTTTTCATCCTCTGTTGGGTTAACAGATAAGCGTGATAAGCCTTTGCTTAAAAAGTCGTATTTATATGCCAGTGAGTTTCTGTCAGATGAAATGCCAGCCAGACTTTCGATCTGTTTTTCCTGACGCTCCCAGTTTTCCCAGAGCTGTTTTGCTCTATTTACCTTACCATCCATGTTATCGTTATTTATTTCTAGTGTTGAATTAGGTTGATTTAATTCATTCTCCGACAATGGCCGTCCTAATTGGTCTTTTTCCAGTTCTTTAAGCTGATATATCAGGTCGCCAATTGGCACAGCCTCATGCCAATTAAACATTTGCTGATATTCTTTTGCATCATCTTCCGCTTCAAATTGGTCCTTGAAGCATAGTAGATCATATTGGGTATCTATTGGATTATCGGTATCATAAACAACCCATCCATACCCATTAACGGCCTGCTCTTCCAGATGACTTCGCAGACTTGCGGCCATCGATTGATTTTTCAAGAGTGCCATAAGACCAGTTATCGGATTTTCTGCTGATTATCACGCAGGAGAACTGAACGCCCAGCTTGAAGTCTGACTTTAACCTTTCTTAATTTCCTGCTCATTAGATTCTTTGCGGCGTCAATCCCTGCACCTGCAACCTGCGTGGCTAATGTTTGATCTATCCCCATTAAACCGATGTCACGAATGGCCTGATCTGTGCCGCTGTTAACTGCATCGGTAATCATGGCTTCGGGGGCATCAATGCCAATCATTCCGTCTAAGCTGTAAACAGAAAGGTCAACGGGAATTATAGAAGTACCTAACCGAATTTGTTTGATGTCAAGTAAAAGGCGCTGATTGACGATCTTACAGGCTCCATAAAGACTATGGCCTTTAGGGATCAGAATACCTTTTATTCGAATAGTATCCTGCAAAACGAGTTTCACGGTTGCGCCCTGTACAACTTTTTTAGTTTCGGCAAGTGTGGCCGGAATAGCTCTAAATTGGCTGTCTGGATTAAGAATTTGCTGCTGCTTGTATTTTTGTTGTAAGCGTTCAGGATGCTGAATGTCAAGAATATTTTGCATCAGTCCGTTTAGTTGCTGCATTTCCGGATCTTCAGTTTTGTTTTCCTGCATCGTTTTCATCAGTGCTTCAAGCCTGTCCACATCACTTTTTATTGAAGTTGACTGATTTCCCCCTGAAGCACTTACCCTTCCCTGATCTTTAGGTTCAATAGGTTTGTTCATTTCCCTGTTCAGCGCTTCCAGTTTTGCATTGATTTCTCTGGTCTGAGGCTCATCGACCTGGGGATTAAAGCCAAGGTTTTTCGCCACATCTTCTATGCTGTTTGCCCTTCTGTTTAAAGAGTCTCTGTCTGCCTGATCGTAGTAGTCTATTTTCTCCTTTGGCTGATCTTTTTTGAATGCGGCATCAGGTAGGGTTTGATTAATGCCGTTTTTCACATTTTGGTGGCCGGACAAATTATCGCCTTTTCCACCGCCCAACAGGTGAAAGCCAAATCCAAGTAAGGGCACGATGAGCAGTGGTAGTAACAACAAGATCTTTCTCTTGTCAATTCGTTTTTGAGGTTCCATGTTTTAGAATCTTTTAAGTGAATAATTATTTAAAATGCGCTCGTAATCAGATACAGGCAATACGCTCCATATAAGACGCAGAAGAGGATAAGCAGGAAAAGCAGTGTTCTTCCATCAAGATGATTAGCCTTTTTGTTTAGAAGCTTCGCAAGCTTTTGCCCCTGTCTTTCTGCTTTTTGAGCAAGCTGATTTGAAAATGTATTTTCCTGATCTCGTTGCGGTGGTTTTCTGAAAAGTCTCATGGCTTATTGTTTAGGGGGTAAATCCTGATTTTCTAAAATCTCCCAATTGCGGATGATAAAGCCGTGAGGGTTCTCATCTGTCTGTTCTTTCAGATCATAGATATATCCCTGTGTAGTGAGCTTACGGAAAACGGTACTGCTTGATCTGACCAGCTTCTCTGTGCCATAATAGGTAAACCTGTATGGATACTGTTCAATATCTAAATTGATGCTATCCAACTGAACCTCTTTTGCAATATTGGCCGAGATCAGGTTATTATAGTAGCCTGATTCCCGCAGGTTATCGTATTGTTTTTTAGCTGATTCGTCAGCGAGATATAATGCCCTTCCTACGGTAGCCCTGATTGCCTTATCATCTGGATTCAGGTTAAAGAAAAGTTGGTGGAAAGTTTTGATGTGATCTCTCAATTCCACGGGAATATTGCTTTTCTTATCTGAAGCAACTGCCTCCAGCACTTTGCCGTTATATAGGATATAAATGCGGTTAGCCGCTTTCTCAATGACTTTTACATTGTAGAATATGGAAAAGCAGGCAATGCATACAGCGGCAATGATCAGAAAGATGCTGAACGTCTTGATGTGCTTAAAAGCAGTATCAATATTTCTAAATTGTGTGAACATAGTAATTGTGTTTAATTGGTTAAATACTAACTGGGTTTTCCCGAAAGCTTGTCTTTGAAATAGTCCTGACCAGATGCCTCAGCCATGCTTTTATCAAGATTTCTTCGGGTGTCGTCGAATCGGTCAACGATCATTCCCGCTCCATCTCTGGCGCCCGCTAGACTACCGGCACCAACCTTTTGTCCTGCACCGCCAGCCATACCAACCATCGAATTAATTTTGCTCAATAATGTATTGCCACCGCCTGCATGTATAATAGCATTGGCCACGTTCGGAACACAGAAATAGCCGAATATTCCGATAATCATGAAAATCAGATAGGCGGTATCTTCAGAACTGAAAAAGGTGTCACCAGTCTGTTGTGCCTGATTGATATCCAGTTTGATCATATTCTGTTGTATTTTACCCAGAATTGCCCCAAAGATGTTCGCAATAGGAAGCCACAAATAAGTATTAATATATCTTGCGACCCAGACCGAAAGCGTATGTTGTAAACCATCAAAGACTGCAAAGCCAAACACTAAAGGCCCAAGTATTGCCAGAACGATTAGAAAGAAAGTGCGGACGGTATTGATACATAAAGAAGCCGCATAATACCCTAATTGAAGCACCTCACTTAAAAACTTCTTAAAATTCTGCCTCATTTTGTAATCCTGCTTGTCTGCCCAAAACAAAATATTATTGCCAATGGCCTCATACCAAGACTCCTTAGTGCCAGTTTTGTCTTCAGGATGTGTATATTTATACCATTCCTTTCTGTCTCCTGATCCGTCTTCTCCGACAAGTGCCTTCCATTTTTGTGTCTTTTTCAACTCCAGTTCCTTTTGTAAAAGCAGGGCTTTAATTGCCTTATCACTGTCTTTGACCATAGCGTTCGTACCAACGACGGTGGGTTTTAGTACGCCATTCATTACGCCCAGTACAGCGGGGAAAAACATAATGGCAAGTCCAAGGGCGAAGGGGCGCAATAAGGGATAAAAGTCGATGGGTTCGGCACGGGCAATGTTGCCCCAAACACGAGTGGCGATAAACCATAAGGCGCCAAAACCAGCTATGCCCATTGCGACCGACATCAGGTCTTTGCAAAGCGGAATCATTTCATCATAGACCTTATCTAAAACAGATTGCAGTCCTTTTACCTCTTCTGATAAGTCACTTGCCATCCCGCAAAAAGGAAAAAACAGCAAAGCAAGCATAACCAAAATGGGTATTCTTATTTTATTCGTTTTCATAACTTTTGCAGATTAGGGGTATAGGCTTAAATTTTGTTTGATGTCTGCCCTTTGTTTCTCCCGTTGCAGGGAAAGGGTCAGCGCATCACTGTTGAAGCTCCGTAAGAACATAAGCTTATCTTCAGTGTCTTCAAAAATCTGGTCAATGGCACTTAAACGTTCTTCATCACTCATCCTAAGTTTTGATGAAGTGATAATGGTAAGGAGCTGATCGAGATTGTCTGCACTCTGATCAAATAGTTGCTTATATACCCTGCCCAGATAATCAACTTCTGTAGGATTAAAATTGCCAGTGGCTTTAAAGTTGCTAAATGCCGATTTATATTCTGACACTATTCGCTTCTGATAAGAAATAATATCGACTACACGCCTGTATTTTTTGACTTCAGGACTGACGAGCATCAAACCATCCAGAAATACCTCATGTAGGGAGAAATTACCCTGCGAAATATCCTTAATTGCATTATATCCACCTGAAATGATAGTGTACCCCTTTTTCATGTCCTTCAGAATGTTCTTCATCTGACTTAACTTTTCGACATTTAAAAGCAATTGCTGAACTTCAGCAGACTGAGCCTTAACTCTTGCAATGCCTGTAATCATTGATAGAACGATCACAAAGGCAATGAGCTTAATAGTTTTCATAGCTGTTTCTTAAGCGGTTAATAAAATCCTGTTCATTCTCTCTCTGATTGATCAGCGTCATGACCTGACCCACAAAATCTATGGTGAATCCGTATTTGTCGGTTATGGAGCTATAAATGCGATCTATACGCCTGATGCGTTCTTTTTCGCTCATTTCCAATTTTCCGGAAGTTATCACCAGCAGTAACTCTTCCAAATCTTTTCCGCATTCATCCATGACTTTTTCCCGTACATCAAGAATGTACAATTGATTGGATAATGGCAGGGATTCATTTGATTTGACTGCTTCAAAAGCCCTGGTAATATTTAGCTGCGTTTCAATGATTTCCGCGATCTTGATATTGTTACGGATAACAGGACTAACAGCTTTTAAGGAATTGATGTAAGCCGTATGAAGACCGAACTCGCCATTAGTAATAGACTTTATACTTTGCAGTCCATCGTCAACTATGTTATAGCCTTTTTTAGCATAGCCGATGTAAACCTGTAAGGCGGCAATTTGTTGAAGCAGGTACTTTTTCTGTGTTTTTTTCTGGTTAAAGAACTCCCCGAAAGTTTGGGCTTGGGTAAGATGTGCAGTGAATGCCATTAATAGGCAAACCAGTACCGCAATTGTGCTGATTTTATTCTTCGATTCCATAGATTTCTTTGAGTTTAGCAGTTTCATCCAGCGAATGTGAGCGCTGGATGGTGGTTGAAATATTTTGACTGTTGAATTTTTTGAGGTCTGAATAGTTGGCATCCATCTGATCGGCAGCTTTGTTGATGATGACGAGCCTTTCCGCATCGCTCATTTGAGTTTTGAATGAACTCAACACAAGCAGGATTTGATCAAGATTTTTGATGCTTTCATCCAGAATGCCGGAATAGATTTTTTCCATATAATCCAGCTCTTCGGGCGTGAAATGTTTATCCTGCCGGAACAGGCCAATAGCCCACTTGTATTCGTCAACAATGGCGATCTGTTTAGAAGTGAGATCTTTGATGCGTTTATAATAGGCAATGGATGATTTAATTTTCCATAGCTCATTATAGTATTCGCTGTATAGATTCTTCTGCTTCTCCGTCCAGTCGGCGATCTCGGTCAGCTTTAATTTTGACAATTGGTTTTCAAGTACCTTTTGCGCATTTTGAAGCCAGATGGTTTCATTCTGCAGGCGCTGAACCTTCAGGTCTACCGCTTTAATTACTTTTTTTACACCCGCTTTAATCACTTCCACAATAGCTAACTGTGCATTAGCCTCTGTAGGTAATGCGACAAAAAGCGTCATGGTACTGACTGGCAGGATGACCATATACTTTTTCATAAGATTTTTGATTTTACCGGAGTATGGCCATACTCCGGTTAGTTTAAGAATGTTCATATCGATATGATTAATTGTTTTAAGGTGATTTTCGAGCCCTTATTTCCTTGGCGAGTACCGCAATTCCTTTTTGGATGCTGCCGTATTTTCTGGCATATTCCTGAACCTGATTCTTTTCCCTTTCTTCGGTCGTATAGGTCAAATATTCTTCAACCGAAACTTCCGTTCGGTACACCTTGGAATGTTCACTTCCCAGGGAAATAAAGACTTCTTTGTACTTTTTAGTGGGGTCGTTTGCTTTATTTAAGGACAGTATTTGTGCTTTCTCCTTATCAGTAAGTCCTAATAGCTCCTGTATTTGGTCAAATTTGTTTTGGTACTTGCTCTGATCCAATAAGATTTTACAATCACTATTATTGATGATGGCGTTTTTGACAATAGGCGAGCCGATGATGTCATCTACTTCCTGCGTAACCACTATCGGTTCACCAAAGAACTTGCGCATGGTTTTAAAAAGGTAACGGACATATTCAGCTGTGCCGGGCTTCGCAATTGCTTTCCAGCATTCCTCAATAAGCATTACCTTACGGATGCCTTTGAGTTTACGCATCTTGGAAATAACAAGTTCCATAATGATCATTGTCACCACCGGAAATAAAATCGGGTGATCCTTCAAATTGTCCAGTTCAAATACGATGAACCGTTCATGCAGCATATCTAGGTTTTCCGTAGCGTTAAGCAGGTAATCAAATTCGCCTCCTTTGTAATAAGGATTGAGGACATAAAGGAAGTTTCCAATATCGAAGTCCTTTTCTTTGACTTTGCCATTTTCCAGTACCTGCATGTATTCGGACATCAGGAAATCATAAAATGAATTGAAGCAGGGGAAAATATCAGGATTGCGGTCTAAGTGGGAAAGATATAAAGTCAGGGCATTTGATACGGCTACATATTCGGATCTTGTATAAGGCTCATCATCCTTTTTCCACAGGGCTAAAAGCAAGGTTTTAATGCTTTCCCTTTTTTCGGTATCCATTACATCACCATCAGATAAATAAAATGGATTAAACTTAATCGGGTCATCTTCTGAATAAGTAAAATAATAGCCTTTTACCAGATCACATAACCCCCTATAGCTATGTCCAATATCCATAATAACTACATGGGAGCCTTGCTCATAATAACTGCGCATCATGTGATTGGTGAAGAAGCTCTTTCCTGATCCACTCGGTCCGCACAGGAATTTTGACCTGTTTCCGATCCATGACAATTCCATTGGCAAGTCACTAATGTCTACATGCACCGGATTACCTGTTAAACGGTCACCTAGCCTTATCCCAAAAGGACTTAGGGAAGATTTATAATTCGATTCCAAGTTGAAAAAGCAGGTTGATTGCTCCAAAAAAGTATCAAAGGTGTCATTCATCGGAAAATCAGCTTCATTGCCAGGTAAGCCCGCATACCAGATTTGTGCCTGCCCATCCGTCTCCTGTTTTGCTACGGCATCCATTTGAGCCATTGCCGATCCGACCAGATTTTTTAAATCCGCAGTTTTGGATGGATCATCAGACCATACAAGAACATTAAAATGCGCCTTTACAGGTAATTTACCTGAAGCAAGTGCTTCGTTTAAATAATCATTGGTAGCATCACGGTTTATAGAGTTTTCACGGGAATAAGCTGATAGTGATTGCAGGCGCAGTTTTTTTGCTTCCAGTCTTTTGATCGTTTGCTGGGCATCGTCAATAAATACGTACTGATTCAGGATGTGGTTACAGTTGAGCAATGCACCCAATGGACTTGCAAATCCAATGCTGAATTTTGTCCTGTCTGTACTGTACCTGTCGTAATTGATACGGCTGCCACATAAGGCTGGCAAGTCATCAGCATCAGAAAGCGCATAAAGTTCAACTTTTTTATCCCCAACTGTGATACCGTCCTGAACATGAATGTCACGGATCATTGGCATTTGCTCACGGCCTAGAAGAAAACAGTAACGTTCAATGATTCCCGCCTTATTTGCGGTTCCTGCCAGATCATCATCATTCAGCCTTTCTAAAACGCACAAGCCTGTATCGCTAAGAATGCGCTCAAATTGTCCTGCTGCATCTGAAAATTCCTGAAAAAGAAGCGGGTCAATAGTTTGGGTCGGTACAATTGATTTGCGAAGAATGTTGCTGTATGCAGATGTAGATACCTTTCTGCCGGATGGCTTTTTCGTTAGAAAGATGAAGCACTCATGATCCAGATATGGACGTTCGTTAAAGAACTGCTCGCTTGACCGTGAGAGAAAACTCTGGCTGTTATTGTGATAGTCTGCTTTGTGCTTTGAAGCAATAAACCAATCCTGTTTATGGAATATGCTGTGTTGGGGCAATAGCTTTATTGCCCTTACCCAAGCCTGATGGAAAATTTCATAATCCCGTTCTGATAAAGTGAATATTTCTGGCAGGGATGCCCTGTAAACAATTGTAATGTCTCCCGCCATCGAAAGAATGCAATCGTGTTCAACTTTATAAATGGGAAATATTTTAGTTGCCTCGATCATAATGTTTATGCTTTAAGTGGGTGAATAGCCGTCTGGAACGGAATATTATGTGATGAGGAAGGTTGCGTTTAGCAAAGAATTTCATCATGCCGTGTTCCCCGAAGCGGTGGCTCAAACGGAATACAATGAAAAAAATAGCCGTGCCGAGAACAACAATGGTCGGCAATAACACATACACGCTTATTTTTGCAACATAGCCAAGTGCGAAAATGAGCAGGAGCAAGAGCAGACCAGCAGCCAGATAAGCGATGTACTGGCCTTTAAGTCCTTTGAACATGATTGGCTTACTGACCCCTTTATTGATCTGATAAATGCTTGCCATGACTAAACCCCAAAAAATGATTTTAAAACGGTTGCTACAATGACAAGGAATATGCAGCTACCGAACCATGAGGAAGCTACTTTGGAAGTATCAGGCTCTCCGGCATTCCACTTATTGAAAACTTTTACTGCACCTATGATGCCCATTACCGCACCGATAGCATACATTAAAGTACAACCGGTATCAAAGTATCCCGCAACTTCGTCTGCGGCTTTTTGAATACCCGCTTCGCCATTTCCGTTCTGTGCCTTAGCGGTTAAGGTGGATAATAAATTATAGGTACAGATGGTGTAGGCCATTAAAAGCCATTTTGCCAGTAACTGTTTTTTATGTGTGATGAATTGATTTTTCATTGTGTCAAGTGATTAATGTGAAATTGAAAGAATTTGAAAACGGCAGATTACCAGAGGTCTTCCAGCTCTTCAGGGGAAAGATGAAATGAGGCATTGGACAGGATAAACTCGTTGATCTGGGGCAAGCTTGGACTTGAAGTGATTTTGGGATAGCGGGTTTTTACTTCCTGAATTAATTTTAAGAAGTCCTGCTTGTTGCCGTCCTCCTGACCGAGAATTTTGAAGATCAATTTGATTTCTTCGATCACATCAGATACAAGTCCGAGTTTTTCGGTCTTGTCTTCAGGTTCGGAGAAGCGAAGGTCTTCCATGTCAATAACTGATACACCTTCCGGCATTTTTGATTTGCCCATCAGCTCATCATCCGGTTCATCAGAAAGGTCATCTACCTTGTCTTGCCAATGGTGAGCAAGTGGCTCGTCAGGGTATTGCTGAAGTGGTTTACCATTTAGAAAAGCTTTCAGCTCTTTGCGGTAAAAGATCAGGATTACCGCTGCGTACCAAATCAGAGAGAGTACGGCGATTGCAACAAGGAATTGTTGCCATGAGAATTGTTGTAACATAATACTTTACTTTTTCCCGATGCTGCATTGCATCGGGTTCAAAAGCAAAGTTTGGCAGGTGACGAATTTTTAATTGACAACCACTTGGGTAGGTGTCATAAATAAACTGCGTGGCAGTGGCATTATTAAGAAGTCAAATGTGTTTTTTCTTATCATTGGGATCATAAGCATCTTCATCGTCAATTTTCTTATTGACCGAAGTAACCATCTCGTCTAAATATTTTGTCCTGCTTAGGCGTTTACGCATTTTAATTTCCAGAAATCTCCGGTACGGCCTTCCGATATTGACATTGAATACTTTTTCCAATTTCCTGACAAGTTCGCCAATGCCAATTTTTCCGTGGTTGACCTGAGCAGTACAGTAAACTCCGTAGGCAACTTCCAATAAATTTATGGTTTCTCCAGTCCAGTTGGTTTCAATATTATCTTCTGTAAAAGGATGAAATTCCAGCCCAGAAATAGCACTTTCAAGATACCTGGCTATTTGTTCATTTGCCATGATACGTGCAAACATGTAATCTCCTGCGGTGGAAAATCTTTCATCCTGATCCACCCGTATCTTGCACATCCAGCGAGGTGGAGCTATTACACCACGCACAAATAGTTGCGGGTCCAGATAATCATCTTCAGATCGGTAGTAAGAATATATTTGCCTGTTCGCATCAAAAAAGCGTTTGATCGCCTTTAACTCATTTTCGTAATACCCCTTCAGGTGTGACAGGCCACCTTCGGGTTTATCCATTTCAATCTTTTCCACAGCACTATAGAAAATCAACAGGCTACTAAACTTCGGCTTGATTTCTTTGAAAAATAGAATTTCTTCATCGAGCGATTCAAATGAATAGTCCAATACTTTCTCTTTTAAGCTCAATAAATAGCTTGAGGTGGTTTCCACCCTTGCTTTTCTTTGTGCTACCATACTTTGGTCAGATGAGTCGATTTTCTCCAGCTCCTCACGTTCTTCCCTGTAATGGATTTCTGCAACTTCTTTTATCATAACGCTTAGTTTTAGGTAAATAAGCGGCAAATTGGGACGATTTAAGTTTGTAAAAAAGTGACAATCATGACATACAACAATTGTCACATTGATCAAAAAACAGCTTTCGTGATATGTTAAAGGGGATATTTAACTTACACTTTAGGTGCGTATTTTTTTTTAAAATACCTATTTTTTTTAGTGAACGTTAAGTACATTTGATATAATAAAGCAGGATTAATAATATACAGGGGATACCACTTTAGGCTAAAGGGCATAGCCGGAGTCACAATTAAAAAGGCTGGAAAATAAATTTCAAACTGAAAAACAGCCATCATACAAAAAATAAAATTCACTTCTTAAAAGGCTTAATTCAGATTAATGCTCTTACTACGTTATGCAAGAGGAAATACAAGGCAATGAAGAATTTATTGATCTGCTTATTGATCAACTACCTGTTAGTGATAGTTTCAAACTGAAAAGTGTAGAACTCGGTTTTTCCACATTGAGAGACATCACGAATGTAGGATGGGGAAAGCTTATGAAACTTGATGGCTTTTGCTATACATGGTTCAATGAGCTTGTTAAGCTGTTAAACAGAAGAGGTCTGCTGGAACTCTTAGAATCAAAATAATCACTAAAATTCTAAGCTGGTCTGGGAAATGAGCATCAATATAAGCAATCATCCTTGTGAGCCATGATCTTACCTTTCTTACAACTTTGGGAGAAAATTCCCAGCTTGGCGCAAATATATTCCTCATATACTGAGGGGAAGGGTTCGGGTTCTTTGTCCTATCCGTTTTAATATGACGCTCGACAAACCTGTACAGATTAGAATTGTACCTTGTTTTAATAAAACTGATAGCCTGCATCACCTTAAAGAAAAATAAAAGTTCTTCTAATGTTGAAGAAACTTCAAAATAATGCCATGCTTTTTTCTGCCGTGTTCCTCCGGTGATATCAGGGATCTCAACTTGCTTCAACTTAGCAATGATGGAAAGCTGATGGAGTATGGAACCGTTAACAGATTCAAGTATTGGCTGCACTTCTGGATTATAACCATTGCTAAGTTCCGGTCGGATATTCCCTACGTTCTTAAGAATTTGAAGTAAAGTTATTTCCGGCTCTTCAAAAGGAGCATTCTTAACAACCATTTTCTCTATATAATCAACCATAAAATAGTAAAAGGTCAATGGATTGAAGTTGTAGCCTATAAGCAACTTTATTACATTCATCGTATCATCATCCGTATCCGGTGATTCGACAAACTTACACAATTCGCGAACCAGCTTTTTATAGTATATGTACTGATGCCAATTTTTAAAGCTGAGGGTTTCTGAATCCTGAAACTTATCTAAGAAACTGCTAATGATAACTACAAGATCCCCGTTTACCGCCTTTTTTTCCAAGCCGGAAATTATTGCGTTTTTTTTGGATACAACATCCTTATTGAGGTAAAAGACCCATCTGGGAACTTTAGCTAAGTAATTAAAACAGTTTGAAAAATTTAACTTAAGAAACTCCAGAACTTTGACGATTTCATTTTCAATATCATTGAACAGAAGCTTTTGCCTTACCTGCCATTCGGTAGTGGAAGATTCCACTTCTTTGTAATATTCAAATACCTTATCAGCGAACTCCGTTAAGCGATCCTGTGTGATTTTGATAAAAACAGAAAGTTTTTCATCCGTATCCTGTTCGCCAATACGTTGCTGTAGTCTTTCACTGAAGGCACTCCAAGTTTCCTTTAGCTGACTTTCTTTTTTCACATATTCTTTGTCCTCTGGATTGAAATTTTTTAATTGTCCAAAGGAATCTACGTGTGTATGTAGTTTATTTAATACTTCGTTCATAAGCCCCATCTTCTAAAATCCCTTTTAGAAATGGACATTGAATTTTTTTCAGAGGTGAGATGAATATGTCTTTCATTTGGGAGATTGCGTAATAATTGAATAAATATCACGAAAAAACGTATCAAAACGAAATTAATTTTTGTCATGTAAAAACGTGTTTCTTTCCAAAAAGAAGCCCGATTTAAGCCCCACATGACATATTTTGATAAAAAAGTGTCATGCGAATAAATTGAAAAAACTTCGTTTATTGGGCTTTTTCACTAAAATCTTTACCATGAAAGCCCTTGTAGAAAAACTCGAAAGCTTTAATACTGCTACCAAAGACACCGTTGACTTACTAATTAATCTGTTTGTTAAAACTGAATTTAAAAAAGGCTGGATCTTGGGCGATTCTCCATGGCAACAAACGCCAACACTTTTCTATATCTCTGACGGACTGCTTAAAGGAACAGTTGAATATGAAGAAGAAATTTATACCATGTGGCTGATGGAAAATGGATTTTTGATTCCAGGTAACAGGTTTCTCAGCAACAGGAACGGTGTTAATGAAATTATTGAATTTTTGAGTGACACGCATGCTTATGCACTCAATCTATACAGAGCAGATAACATTGCAAAGGACAATGTTTCATTATATAAAATGCTCCTTGAAATCTACGAGGAAAACCTGATCGATGGTCGCAAAAGAGAACTAATGCTTAGGATGGAAACTGCTGAAGAGCGCATTAACTACTATAAAAAAAGTAACCCCTCTATCATCTATAAAACGGACAAACATATCTTCGCTCCATACGTCAGGATGAGCGTACGTCATCTGGACAGGTTTAAAGGCTAAAAATAGCTTAGATACCTTTTGATGTAAGACACCAGTCTTAATTATATGCGACACCTGTCCATAAAATCGAGACACCGAGACACACAAATCGAGACATACAACATTAATTTTCATCAAATCCTACCTAACTTTATATCAACAAAGCAATAGTAGATTAACCTAAAAAAAGAAAGGGCTGCGGTGACAAAGAGTATTCAAATTGAGGCGGGTTACGTACCTGCAAAGGACTTCGTCCTAATCGTTCTTTTAACAGATCATTCAACATTGAAAACATGGAAATTACAGCCTACAGTAGACCGCTTCAACTTAGCAGTAAGACAAAGGATTTGATTGTCTTTATTATCTGCCTGATATGCATCGTCTTATTTTTGACTTCTGCGTACGATAAAATAGCAGAACACTCCAGATTTGTAAGGGGATTGTCGAGAGTTGCTTATATAGGTAGCTATGCAGAGCTGATCGGCTGGCTAGTCCCAATTGCGGAAGTGGCCATTTCAATACTGTTAATCAACCCCAAAACTCATAAATTGGGATTGATAGGATTCATTGCCACGATGGCTGTATTTACAGCCTATATCCTAAGCATGATCCTATGGGCAGAAAAGCTTCCATGCCATTGTAATCTGATCATTGAAAGACTCACCTGGGGGCAGCACATCTGGTTCAATCTTGTCTTTATCATAATTGCATCCTTTGCCCTGATCCTCAAAACAAACATTTCTAAACATAAACATTAAAAAAATGAAAAATTTACAAAAAATCGCTGTAGCCCTACTGGTAGGTATTATGGCAATAGGATTTAGTGCTTTTAAAAGCTCTCCTAAAAAAAACACCAAATTTGCCACCTATTATTATACTCTGATTAGAACCAGTCCTACTACTTACGTGTACGATAAGTTTGGGGAAACTGCACCTGATCTTGAACCATGCACAACAGGGCCTTCTAATGTTTGTGTAATTTCATATCCTAGTGATCAAGGTCAAACACTAAATCCAGCATCGCTTCCTTCTGGATCATCAAACTACTCCAGTAGTAATGGATTCTGGGATAATTAAGTAAAATATTCCGTTGTGTCAAAAATTGGCACAACGGAATATTTTAAAGATTGGAATTAATTAGATTCTTAAATTCGTCTATTTTTTCCTTATTTGTTGGAAACGGAGGATTTGATGATATTATTTGACCCATTTTATCAATTATCAATAAATTTGGATAACCACGATATTTATAATGTAATATCATAGGGTGATTTTGTCCCATCCCATTCGTGTATAAATAAATTGATTCTTTTGCTCCATATAAATTTGATTTAACCCCTTCAATAAATCGTTTTTTATCTTTATCAACATTTACTGATAAAAAAACTACGTTTTTATCTTTATAATATGCTTCAATTGGCTTTAGACGGTCTGCCAAATGTATACAGCCTGTGCAACCATTAAACCATGTATCAATCACAATGACTTTTCCTCGAAAGTCATTTAAACGAACTAATTTACCTTCAGTATTAGTTAATACGAAATCGAATGCTTTAGCGCCTTGACTTTTTGAAGATAATATTTGAGATAATAGAGTTTTTAATCTTGGCTCTTCAATTATCGACAATGCGTTTATTGCATATTTGGTTATATCCGGATTTCTCATGTAATCCTGAACGAAATTGATTAATAGTTTATCCCTTACCAATCCTGAGTAACCAGTTGTAATGTCGGAAAATACAGATTCAATGGGTGGTCGTTTTCGATTATCTCCTTTTGCAACAGCTAAACGTGTTAAATTTAATCTGTAGAGGTAAAAAATATAGGAGCTTGAATTGTTTATGATAAAGCGATTATTCAATGTAAAAGCAATTTGTTGAAGATTTAAGTTTGAAAGCTCAAAGCATAAATTCTTTAAATATGTAGAATCGGCTGAATAGCTTCCTGATGCTATATTTAGAATATAATTGCTGTAAATTTCTGATGCCACGTTTATCCTTATTAGGTTATACACGGTGTCTGAAATCTTAGATTTGAATTTATCTAAAGAATCAAAAGCACTAATTAATTTTGTTTTTAATTCATCACGGCAGTAATCTATCCTTTTAGAATCACCAATTTTATATCTATTAAGTGAACTAGAATTTAGCTTAGCAAAGTAATTTAGAAAATTTAATTTTTCTGATCCCTTACCGTTAAAACTTATCTGCTGCCCGTTCTGGATATGGATATTTATATTATCCCCTTTTTCAATAATAAACAGCGAAAATAAGTATGCAGGTCCACGGTCGAATTCAGCTTTAAAGAGGAAATATCCGATTTTGTTTTTTGGTGATATTCGGGTCGAGAATTTTCCATTAATAATATTCAATGGGATTTTTTTTGCAATGTTCTCAAGTCCAGCATCATATTGATCATAATACCATATTTCAGGACTTTCTTTAAAGCTCCTCAAATATTGGGAATCAAAACTTCCAGAAATAATAATTTCACCTTTTTCTTTAGACTGTCCAAAGCAAAGTTGGCTAATTAAAACCAGTATTAAAGTTACACTTCTCATAGTTTTATCGAACATTCTGTTGTATTCCACTTAGCGCAATTTCGTCATCGGGTATTGGATAAACCCACCTTGCATCATTTGGAGGCAAAGTATAAGTTATCCCATTTAGTATACGAGTTAACGTAATGTTAGCCCCGTCTCTATTTAACCTCTTTAGGTCGTGCCACCTTAATCCTCGCCAGATCAATTCCTTTCTTCTCTCTAGCAAAATCTTGGATAAAGCTTCTTCTGGTGAAGTCGCAGTGAGGGGCACATAGGCAGGTGTCGTTTTAAATCTGGTGACCAAAAGTGAATTTAAGACAGCCATAGCCTCTGAAGTTGAATTATTCCTAGCAAGACATTCTGCTTTTATCAAATATATCTCATTCGTTGATAGTCCTGTAAACGGATAATTCCCTGTTGAGAGCATCCTTTTTTTGTTAAACGTTCCATCTCCATAACTGATAAAATATATGCTGCGTCTTAGATCATTAACACCATATGAATTATACAAGGTTGGTTCAATTCTTGAAGAATTAAATTGGAATGCACCTGTTAAATAACTATATGCAACAACAGTGTTAGTTGCGAACAGCATTTCATCATTAGTATTAGTGAATGGATTTTTTGAGGATGTACTAAGAGTATTATAATTAATCAGTTTGCTATACAAAGCCAAACACTTATCCGAATTTTCTAAAGCCTTCGGATAATTACCCATATCTAAGTAGATTCTGGCTAACAACGCATAAAGAGAAACTTTGGAAGGGCGGTTAGGATTAAACGCTGATCTATCAATAGGAAGTACATTTTCGGACAGTTGTAAATCAGATAAAATTTGTTCGTATGTTTTTTGAAGAGTAGCTCTTTTTTCTAAATTATCTATACCCCCTGTTAATTTAAGCGGAACTCCAAGATCCATATTTGCTGAAGTGATATTATACGATTTGCAAAAGGTTCTTGCCAGATCGAAATATGCATATGCCCTGTAAAATCGCGCCCAACCACCCAAGTATTGACCCAAATTTGTCGCTTTCTCATTTGATTTTTCCAAACCTTCCAATACTGTGTTAGCATACAAGATTTGTTTATACAATGAGTTCCAGTCTTGTATATCTACATCTCCGTTGTAAATTTCCTTTGCCCATATATAGCTGTTTCTTTCTGTATTTGATGTTATTTTATAATCATCATAATTCAAAAAATAATCATCAGAACCCATCTGAGGAAGACCAGAAGTATATCCCATGACATTGGTATTCTCCAGTAATAACTGAAAATCCTTTAAAGTTGTTGGTGTTGTAATACTTGTGGTGGGCTTTTTGTCTAAAAAATCAGACTTGCTGCAAGATGCCAATACTAACGTTAACGTTAGGAATTGAAATAATTTAAATAATTTCATATTATGCTTTTTAAAAATCTGCTTTAATACCGAATGAAAATGTTCGTACTGATGGAAATAAATACCTTGAGTCTGGATCAATACGGAATTTATTCGCTCTCCATATTATACCAATATTATTTACGTATGTGTAAACGTTAAGATTAGAGAACGGTAATCGCTTCGTATTAGGCACAGTAAATCCTAATCTTATATCCTGAAGTCGGATGTGATCGCCTTTTTCAACCAATTTGTTCGAATAGTTGTAAAGGTCATCTCTTGCATTGTTTTGCGGATAAACGAAACGTGGTATATCGGTCTTTGATTCATCCCCAATCATTTGCCACCTATCTTGGTAATCGGAAAAGTTGAACAAACCACCGTACACACTTGAACTTGTTACAGCCTTCCTTCTAAAGTAATATCCGTATTTATAGGAAATATTTACACTCAAGACAAAACCTTTGTAACTGAAATCATTTCTTAAATTACCGAACGATGTTGGTGTTGCTGAACCAATGAATTCCAAGTCATCTCGATTAGTTGAATTTGTAATAGCACTGTAATCAGTACTTAGTACTCCATTTAGATATCCTTGTGGATCACCAGTTGAATTCAAACCGGCATATTTAAAACTGAAGACCGAATAATATGGATACCCCTTTAGTGGATTATTATAATTTCCTGTTACTACGTTTAAATTTGTACCGTTTGAGACCTTATACTCCGTAACTTCATTTACAATATGATTATACAACAAAGTTGTTGACCATTTAAAATTGCCATTCAGATTAATTGAGTTAATTTGCAAGTCGAAGCCATTTGTCTTTGTAGTTGCAGTATTTCCTCTGAAAAGACTAATGCCAGTTTGTGGAGCTATGGGACTATTTCCTATTAAATCCACACCTTTTTTCTTGTAAAATTCAATAGACCCAGTTAATTTATTAGTTATTAATCCGTAGTCTAATCCTAGATTGAAATTTTTATTTTTCTCCCATCTCAGAGATGGATTCGAAGTATTGACTATAGCAGCATACGGAGCATTAAATTTTCCAATAAATCCTGAACTTGCATCAGAGGTTAGATAAGCGGAAAGTGAATTATCAACATTGCCTGTTAAACCGTAGGTCATACGTAGCTTTAAAAGTGATATCCAATCAAAGTGCATAAAGTCTTCTTTGGTGGCATTCCAAGCTAGACCTGCACTCCACAATGGTACTCCTTTCTGATTAGTTGATACCCCAAATAAGTTCGATTCGTCTCTACGGACACTTATTGAAGCAATGTATTTATCAGAATATATATAAGAACCATTAAAGTAATAGGACAAATAACGGTTAGTAATACCACCACGTGAAGTATTTGATGGAATTTTGGCGGACCCCGAACCCATAATATTATTATATTCGGCTGTGTAATTAACTGTTGAATTTTGATTAGAACCAGTTTCTGGATTATATCCATAATACTGGATTGTACTATTATTAATGCTGTAATCTTTGATTTCAGATCCTACAATTGCACTTATGCTGTGCTTTCGAAACGTATTATTATAATCCAACTGAATACGGCCATTATGAGAGCGACTTTGTGATATGGTATTTGACAGTAGGCCGCCCATTGGTACAGGGTAACTCAAAGCATTAGTTGATGGATCTAATTGTGTATAGCTATTGATGTAATTTCTAGCTTTAAAAGATTCTATTTCATCTAAAGTACTTCCATCTGAAATACCCTTTTCATACGAGTATAGCGCTGAAGCCTTTAAGCTTTTAATGATCGAATAATTTAGTGCTAAATTAAGTTTATAATCTGAAAGACCAACGGAATAGGTACTATACCCGTTTTGCAATTCCTCTAATGGTTTATAAAGCCAATTAAGCAACTTTCCATTTCCCGTTCCAATGGCATAAGATTGTCTTACCACTCTATCTATCGCCAAGGGATTTCCATTTAAGTCAGCTAGTTGCTGGTATGGATAGAGGGATGTAATAGAGGGGGAAGTTTTTGTAATACTATTAGTATATAAAATATTTGAAAATATCTCTAGCTTGTTTTTAAGTAACAAGTAGGTATTGCTCACATTCAAGGTTACTCTATTGTAACTTTTACCTTCTGTACTTGGAAGATTTCGGTCATATCCTCCAGAAATGAAGTATTTTTGATTTGTTCCTCCGCCACTGATACTTGACTGATACTGTTGATTAATTAGGGAACGATAGTAATATTTCGATAATTGTTCTCTAACATCATATCCTTTTAATAGGTTAATTTGATTTAGAGAATCACTACTTGATATAAGGCCATTCCTTTTTGCCAGAAAAATATTTATTGCAGGTGATAGCGGCGAATAAGTATTATTTATTGAAGAATTATAAGCACCCTGCTCAAACAAATACTGTTCAACTTCTATATATTCGGACGATGACAATTGGGGTAAATAAAATAGATCTGGTTTTCTGCCTATTGTTGTATTAACATTAAGACTGATTTTGGCCTTTTCATTTAATCTACCTTTTTTTGTGGTAATTACAATCACTCCATTTCCACTTCTAACTCCCCATGCCGATGCAGCAGCAGCGTCTTTCAAAATGCTAATTTGGTCTATATCATTAGGATTGATATTATTAATATTTCCATCATAAGGAAAGTTATCAATTACTATTAAAGGGTCAGAGTTGCCAAATAACGTTGATCTTCCATGGATTTCTATACCACTCTGATTTGGCTGTCTAAAGTCAACATCACCCTGATAATAATTATTAAAATTAGGTGTAGTACTAATTAGTCCGCTAGCTACGCCGTTGAGACGACTCAAAATATCTGTACTGTTGCTTCTATTCAATAGCTTGTTGTCAATTTGAACAAAGCTTCCTGTTGCTCTTTCCTTTGGGATATTTTGGTAGCCAGTACTTACAATTTGTACCTCTTCTAATTTATTATCCTCAATAGGCATACGTACATTTAGAAAATCGACTTTCTGTAAATTCTGAATTTCAGTTGTTTTATATCCAATACTGGAAATTATTAAGGTCGCACCTAATTGGATATTATGTAATTCAAAAAGTCCCTCGCCATTTGCTAGTGTTGTGGTCTTAGAATCTTTCACTTTTATGGTAGCATTTGTAATTGGCAACCCTTTTTCATTGGTGATTCTACCTTTAATTGCAATCTTTTTAACCTGTGCCTCTGCCTTAAAAAAAAGGCAAAGCATGGCCATTACGATGTATATCGTTGATTTTTTCATTGTTGGTTAGTTTAATTGATTATATAATGTATGGGATGATTTGTGCCCAAATCAGCTAAACTGGAGGCTTGATTATGTTTTCATAAAGGGCTAAGTAGGATCTATGTTGATTATAAAAGAGATAGTTGAAGAAATCCTTTATAATGGGAATAAAAAGCCCTTTAGCATGGAAAACAAAAGGAAATATGTAGAAGTGTTCTATATGGTCAAGGTCTAAGTAAGTATGCATTTTATTCGTACATATTGTTTTTAATTCGATTATGCAACGAATAGGAAAGCCTATAAATGGGCAGGGCTAAATCGTTACCCGTCCCTGCCAAGGTAGAAATAACGAAAGAAGCACCATACCCATTCATAGGCATGGCCTTCACACATCCTGTATTCTCGTTTTTTGGCAGGGACGATACTAGGAAAAGTGTTGACCTTTAAGATTTTTAGAAAATATAGTTAGGGAGGCTTTCTAAGCAGAAACCGTTGGAAATAATTAACTTCATTCATTTACATAATAAATTATGAAGCCTCTTTAATTGCGAATCCAATGATAAAAAGGGTGGACTTCACAGCTTTTACAACGGGCACCGCCAGGAGCCCACTAAATTCAATTAAGAATTTAGCTTGACCATAAAAGACTTAAGTGAAGCCCACCCTTTCTATTTGTACCACGAAGATACAATTATTTAGGTATGGGCTATTCACTTATCATCTTGTGGTCAAACTGGCGGTTTCGTTACAAGAGACTTCGTATATAACTTTAAACAATACTTGACAATAGTCAATTAATACTTTAAACTTCGTCTAATGTAACAATAAAAGAACAAAACAACAACTTTAATTATTTAAATGTTCTTAATAAAATCCGTTTTGTATTTATTTTCCGTTTCTCTTGGTAAGATAAGCCATTTTGAATTACAATCTTTAAGACTATGGCAGAATGGAGTGACGTTAACGCTGAAAAAATTGAACCTGCATTTGCAGCTATTCGATCTTTATTTTTAGACGGAACTATAAATAGAATGTATAAGCTAATAGATTTTAATCCAACCAAAGTTGCCAGACTTTTAAGCATGAGTTACAAAACATATCATGAAAAATTAGAAGAGCCTTGGAAGTTTTCTACTTATCATATCCTTATTCTTGCAAGAATAACTGGATTAGATCCAGAAGTAATAAACAAAATTATACAAGAAGAAGCACACGCTATATTGGATAAAGGTATTAAAGACTATAGGGAGAAAGAACGAAAATTAAAGGAATCATCGACTAATAAAAAAGGATCGTAGTAAAAGATTTATTTCTGAATTGTGATAAAGTGATCATATTGCAAATCCAATTTCTGTAATTTTATATCCTAATATTATGAAAAATGCTAGAGAAATACAGATCAGAGCTATTAAGCTACTATGAAAAAAAAAAGCATTAGGCGAACTTTCACCAAACCTCATGCATCCAACCTGCGCTAACATTAGAAACGAATTAAGATCACTATTCAACGGGCGGTGCGATAAATTTGATAAAAGAACCATAAGAGAAATTCTTGCGATTCCTTTTGACACCGAACTTTCAGACTTAGCAATCAAAAGATGTGACACTGAGAAATTTAAGCCACTATGTAACTTTTTGCATAAGGGAGGTAATACTCGTGAAAAAAATATGGAGCTGCTTGCTTGGCTAATTGACTTCCAGCCACGGCCTTTTTCAAATTACTGGCGTCAATACAACAGCAAATCAGATGCACTTTCCGACCTATCCATAACAGAGACTGGAATTGTTGAAGGTAATAATCAAAAGGCTCAACATAACTCTGAGTATTGTATGCATTCAAATAAAGGTGATTACATATCAGACCGTAATATTTTAAATGAATCAAATACTTGGGAAAACCCTTATACCGAAACCCTGCCTAATTCCAACTTCCCTACAAATGCAATCCAAAAACAAAAAGAGATTTTACTGGAATACCCCTCTGGAGTAAAGCTCTATGTGGATGCTTCGGATATAAACCTGATCGCAAAATTGGTCAAGTTATAATAATATGAGTTCATTGATTTAAAAAGAGCGGAAACGCTGTAGCCTCTCCGCTCTTAATAACTAAAAAAGATTCCGTAAATATTAGTTGATCCTAGTTTGGTATACAAAGTGCCCATTGAAATTGGACATTCTTAATTTTTCTGTCCTTATAAGTTCGTAAATTAAATTTTTCAGATGCAATATTGACCATGCACTTGATCGGTATTTATGTGCTGTCCAAACCATCAGATATATATCTAATGGAGATCGCTTTGTGTTAAAATAGCGCTCTGCTAAAAGCTTGGTTAATTCATTTGTAATTAACCTAACTTGTTCACCTCCATCATCGGCAGGTTGAAAAACTGGCTCTATTAATTTCAATGGTTTATTTGCTCCATATTCAACCCAGCGGTGGTTGAAAACATATTCTAATTTATCGGCATATTCATATCTGGTAACCCTGACCATGCGTTTTTCATGTGAAATATCATGCAGGCCATCTTTTTTATCAAAAGAAAGCCCTCCAGTAAAACTTCTCTTTAGGGTAAGGTTTAATAGGTCCATATCGTTTAGGTCTAATTTTGTCGTGTTTGACATCTCTTCATAATCATTGGTAAAGTATGGCGTTCGTCCGAGTAGAAATGCCAGTTCTTCTCTAGTAAGAGAGTTACTTATCCTTCTTTTTATAAATAAGTATCTTTCGATAAAATCGTGCTGATCTAAATACCCACTATAGCATCTCGTTCGCAAGCATATTGAGGGTTTAGCATCCAATTCGTTCATAAAATTTCTGGTTTGACATCTTTAAACACTGTATTTTATTTTGCCGTCTTTCAGATCAGTTATGCGTTGCAAGCATACTTTATTGGCATTGTCAATGATTACCGATACTTTGCCATATATTATTGACACGTCTTGTTTCGTTACTGTAAATCCATCGCTATACCGCGCATCACCATATCCTTTTAATAATATGCTCATAAGCCTCAAATCTTCCGGTGTACTTCTATTTGGTACGACAAAAGAGGAGTCAGGCAAGGCAAGATCGATAAGCTTGATTAATCTGCGTAGGCTATTGCTATTCGTCCTATAACCAGTTAGTACCCTAATCATGGCAGAATAGCAGTGTTGCAACGCCTGATGTAGCATAAAGACAGACAATTCGTTAATTTCTTCACCAATAAAGAAATTAGCACCTGTTAAGAACTCTGTGGCTAATTGGTGCCATTTCTGCCAAAGTTGTTCCCGTTTGGTTATACGGTTTCTAATAGATGCCCCTTCACCTGGTGACACAAATGGCTCTTCATTTTTATCATATAAAACGATACCCCGTTTATATACAGATTTAAAAAACGTACTGCCATTTTGTAAGGCCGTGTTAAACTCATCCATCCGATGGATAAGAATAGTCACCGAGGCGATGGGTTTTAATTGCTCTTCTAAGCGTTGCTGAATTACAACATCATTACACTTTTCCGTCTGGCATGGTATCAATAGAAGAAAATAGCTATTTAATAAATTGGAACTTACGCTTGGTTCATTAAGATCCGCAAAGCAACTTTCCCTTTGAGTTTTGTTTATTTCGCTTCCAATAGAAATAATTTTTTCAAATGAATATTGTTCTGTTATTATGGCCGTTATCTCTTTAAGTTGGTTTTCAGCTTCAGTCGGTTTTGGTGCTATTGGGAGGTTTTTTAGTTTTTGTTTTTTCATTTTACTTTTTTATAAGGTTATCTCTTTTTGATCTGACATCGATTATAGCATCATTTTCGCTCATATTTTCAATAAGCTCCCTATGCCAATCATTGTAAAATCCTATTAATAGAAAGTATCTGAGTTCTTCGTTAGTCTCTTTCTTCAACTCTGATTTTAGCCGTTTAAATTTATTGATATACCGTTTTTGCACTTTTTGTACGGGGAGAAACCTCTCATAAAACAGAGAGCAGTGCGTGACCAAGAAATTTGAGGCTATAAATTTTGTAGGGTTATTTCCTAAGCCATGATAGTTTTTAGTGTCGTCAACACTACATTCAACTATTGGTAGGTTTGGATCATCGATTCGTTGGCTTAAATATCTATCAGTGCTATATAAGTATGCAAGTGAAATGCTGTTCATAAAAGCTTCAATAGCTTCGTGTGGCCTTATATATAAAATATCACAGGCCAATTCGAACTCAGGAAAGGCAGAAGTATTAATTATCATGTCCTTCAATTTTAAAATCCAAATCCAAATTGTTCCGTAAATCAAGTCTTAGCTTAATTATTTCAGGACAACAATTCGTGATTAATTTTCTCAGTAAGCTTTCAGTTTCCGGCTGTTCAAATCCAAGGTCTAGGATTCTAGCAGACTCCCGCTCAAATTTCGATTTCAGAAACTCCATTAATTTCTCTTCAATAATCTCAGGATCTTGAGTTTTCGTACGACAAAGAATGAGTTGTATATCATCACCAAATGGATCGTCAGGGTGTGAACTTAAATGTTTCGGTAATGAAATTCTATTTAAATAATCTTGAAGTACATCTACTGTATTTAATGAGAACATCATACATATTAACTCGAAATCATATGGTATTTTAATATCAATATGTATTCTCATCTTTTCCTTTCATAATTGTTTGATACCATCGCTTAATTATATTTTCATATTCAGTGCTGTCAGATCCCTTTTTTGCCATCCCAAGTTTTATGATTTCTCTTATAGGGTCTACATGAAGTTTTGGATAGATGGCTGTTTTCATACCATGCTTTCTAATGCAGGATTTCTGAAACTTTTTAAAAATGGATGTTGCTTCAACATTTATCCCCTTTTTTTCATTAAAAAGTTGATTGTAAACCTTAATGTGATCAACATAAGTCTGCAAGGCTTGACTAAATGAAATGTTCATAAATTGACAGACGCTTATAAAGTCATCTGGCAGATTTAGCTTAAAGGATGTGTATGTTCCATCCAGTGGAGTTTTGATACGGTTTTCTATCATAATGAAATCTGGTTTGATTTACAAACCAACAAATCCACCCAATTGATAAATAATTATTTTACCAGATATAATATTCAAAGCGCAGAATTAATTATTTGGGGGATACAAATATTTTATTTAGAATAGCCGTATCTTAGCTATTGAAGAAAAACTAAATTTGCAAAATGGAGACCACTGAGAATACCAAAAAAGTTCATATTGGACAAAATATCAAGCGTATAAGAGAGATAAAAGGTATCAAACAGGAAACTTTTGCATTGGAGCTGGGGAACGAGTGGAACCAAAGCAAAGTTTCACTATTGGAAGCAAGGGAAAATATCGAGGCGGAACTGTTGGAGCAGGTAGCAAAAATTTTAAATGTCACCCCAGAAATGATTGAAAAATACGATGAGAAATCTGTAAACAATTTCTTCTCTAACACCTTTAATGATTCAAGCACCGGAAACGTTGGTAGTAACTTGTATTATTGTAATTTCAACCCTATTGATAAGGTTGTTGAATTATACGAGCGTTTACTGGTAAGCGAAGCAGCCAACCGTAATTCTAATAAATAACCTTCATTCCCAAAATGATTTATTCTTTTAGGGTAAAATGAGCATTACACATACAATCTAGTAAGTGTAACCGACAATATATACGTAGCCATTTTCTCTATCATGGTGTATTTTATTCTTGCTCAATGATTTAAGTTATTAGTTATAATTTGTATTTTTGCGTCGAGAGCGTTAATAATGCGGGGGGTATATTCTATTGGATTACCTCCGCCATTTGCTCGAATAATGTACCTATGCCTTCATAATTATGTCAAACGTTACATCTCAACCTGCTGAAATATATACAAAAGTAATTTCCGAGGTAGAAGTTGGTGAAATAGTGGCTAATCTTGGCGAAATTCTGGAGATTGAGGAGGCTGCTAACGCCTATGCCTTAGTTATAAGTAGGCTAGGAGAAAAGCAGGTTATAAAATTTGAAAAACAGACTTTATTGATTTTGATAAGTTCTGAATATTTTATCAAAGTTGATATGGGAAGAAATATATAAGGGAGACGAATATAAATTTTCCTTCTCCCTTTTTGTGTTATGGTACAACAAAAACATCCAGATTACGAACTCCAGTTATATTCCCAGTTATATCTTTCCCAAGATATGCCCGGTAGGTCAGATATTACTATTTTTGACTTTATATTTTTTCTAATCATGTCTTCTGTTATGCTGACACTTTTTGCTTATGTTTTGCAAAAGCTGCTTGATGAAGAAATCAAACTGATAGAAAAACGATATGAAGCTGATTTTATGAAGTATAGTGGTGTTGATAATCGTGGCTGTGCTATAAATAAATCCTCATTTGATGTTAAAAATGTTCAAAATTACCATTTCATCTCGAAATGACTTTAGATTCTTCTTCCTCCTTTTGATCTTTATTATCCTCTGGCAATGATTTTTCAGTCTCTTGTTCTTCTAGCTCAGTCTGCCTGGCTAAAATCTTTTCCAATTCTATTTCAAATAGCTCATCTATATCTTTCTTTATCTGTATATAGTTTTCTATAATGTCACCATAGGAGACTCTTTCGATGACAGGAATAGGTTTATATGCTTTTTCCTCTTCAGCAATTGCTTCATGGTCGTTCTGTATTTCCGCATGAAACATTTTAAGTTTAATTTTTTGGTCTGGCGTGTCCGCCACAATCCCGACGAATTCTCCTGAAGACAACGATGCAATTTTTGATGCAGGTATTGCAGAATCCATCTGCGTTGATTTAGAGATGGAGATGTCAGAACTGTTAATACTCCTGCTCTCCCTGTCCTGAACAATTTTCCCAAACGTTTCAGAAAGCTTTTTAGCGGTGTCGCCAGTAACCTGACCACTAATAATATTTCCTACAATTCCAGTTATAACATCCGCTTGCTCAGCACCATAATCTTTCTTTAACTGACTGAAATCCTGAACTGCTAATGTGGTTGCAACCTTATTACTTCTGGCGGTTGCCAAAAGTCCGTCTATGCCTGAAGAGCCACCGACGTAAATAGTCGGAAATTCGTCGAAGATAAGGGAACATTTAAGTTGATTCTTCCTATTGACGAGTTTCATCATCTTAGAAACATATAGGGATAACACTGCTCCGTAAGTTTGAATCTTTTGCGGATTGTTTCCGATACAGACGATCTTTGGCTCTTTTGGGTTATTAACGTCAAGGGTGAAATCATTCCCATTCAGAACATAGTACAATTGTGGTGAGGATAATCTCGCAAGTCCAATTTTTGCCGAAGCAATCTGACCTTCCAACTGTGCCATCGCTTTATTTCTGTAAGCGGATATGAAAGGGTTGATTAGCACTTTTATTTCATCCTCTTCCTGTAGCACAGCAAACAATCTATCGTAGTCTGCCTGAATCAATTCGATCACATGAGGAAGAGTACAAAACTTCCCATTTTCATATTTGCGGAGATACCAGATCACTGCGGTTAAAAAGTTAATTGGGCTTTCGACGAAAAAATCCCCAGTTTTCTTTAACCAGTCTTTGTTTAGCCCCAACATAATTGTACGACTGGCTTCGGTAGCATCTGTAATGTCCTCCATACTTTCAGGATCTAAAGGGTTGCACCTGTGTGTACGGCTCAAATCATCGAAGTTGATTACATAAAATTTGGGCTTGATCTTATAATTATGTTGGTATTGCAATAATTTGTTATAGGCAATCTTGGTTAGATCATCATATTTGAAGTCATACAAGAACATCGAAAATCCTTTCTTGATTTGCTGGTCTATAACGTGACGGATAACGAAATAGCTTTTTCCGGCACCTGGGCTTCCAGATACCAACAAGCCCCTTGTCATTGAAATTAGATTGATATAAGAATTACGGATTTTGCCTTTTAGATTGTATTTGGCTGGAAGATTTACCGATGATTCGTTTTCTAATAGTCTTTCTTCTTGTGGAAATGTCTCGTTCTCTGTATTAAAAGTATCTTGATTAAGCTTGTCTTTTATCAACCTTGATAATAGTCCTCCACCTGTTAATATTAACATATAACCAATCGATGTTATAGCAATGTAGAGAGTGGCAATTAATAGTAAATTAAGAGGTAAGAGCAAGAATAAAATACTTATAAAGTACAGTAGCAACCCCGTTAGCAGATAAGCTATAATTGAGTTCTTTTTTAATTTCTCATCTTTTTTCCCTTTTACTCCAAAAAGGGAAATGATCAAAGCTAATAGTGCCGCCAGTTTAGGCTTAACCAGATTATCAAATAATCCAGTTTTCGAAATATTGAAAATTATTCTGTCAGTTATATCTGCCGTCCATCCCCATTGTTTAAATGCTGAGTAACAGCATATATAGAAATGAATGGACAGTATGAAAATGCTAATTAGCCTCGTAAAATCTATGATTTTGCGGAGCCCCTGTGTGTCTTCACCTGTATTCATAATAATGTGATTAAAGGGTTAATCCTTGGTTTCTTTTTTTCTTCTTCTTCCGCCGTATTCCAGGCATATAGTCAGGCTGAGATTTGCCTAGCATTTCATTCAGAAAATCCGTTGTGGTATTGGGCTCCAGATAAGTATGGTTGGTTTCGCCAGAGACTGGCTTCAGATATGTCGCTTGGCTTATTGCAGGTTTTAAATAAGTTCGTAATTGATCGGATGAACTAATTAGTTGTGCAATTGCATTTCCGCTATATGCTTTGCCTAAATCGCTGCCATTGAAAACGGTCTTATTTGCATGGTCAATAAAGGTTGTTCCGTAAATACGTCCTTGATCGTTTGTCCTTAGTACCAATTCAACATTTTCTTTGTTGAGTTCAGCTTTGAACGTTTGGATAGTTAAGCGTTCGTATTTTGTAATAACCCCGTTAACTTTTTTGATCAGGGCTGGTTTAAAAGGCTTTCGGTTTTCGGCATTTTTGTCAAATCTTTTTTCGATGTTTCGGTACGTTGGTTTACTATAAAATGCACTGGCCTTAATTGGAACTCCTATCTTATTACCTTCTTTATCTATTAAAGAGTAGACCAAACCTTTTTTGGCGAACATTTGGGTATCTTCTTGTCCTCTGTCTGCTGTTACATTAAATTGCCTCAATACTGCATTCAATTCAGCAATTGAAGCGTATTTATAATTTCCTACTATAGCGGATAATACGTTGCTTATCTGCCTTTTTGTAGAGGAGCGGCCATATTTCGCCTTTTCCAAGTCCGCAGGTTTAATCCCTGCTTCCTGCTTGTACTTTTTAGATTCTGCAACTACGAGATCAAATTCTTTTTCAATTTTTTTTCTGGCTGGCTCAGACAGGTTTTTTGCAATGTTGTGCAAGGAAATGGGTTCTCCATCTCTCTGAATATTCGATGTGGCAATATGGACGTGTTGATGCCCTGCATCATTGTGCCTGTAAACCAAAAAAGGCTGCTCACCAAATCCAATTTCCTCCATATATCTAATGGCGATTTCCTGCATTTTGGAGTTGCTTATTTGTTCATCTGAATGAAAATTTAAAGAGATGTGAAGCGCATTGGTTTTTACCGTGGGTCTTAATTCAGTCAGATGCTCGAATCTTTTTAGTTTGTTACCAAAAGTCATTTTATCGATTTCTCCGGCAAACCCACTTGCCAGAATTAATTTAGCCTCCCCGTCAGTTACCTTGTTTTCGTTATAGTGAAGTATTCCACGGATACTTTGACCTATCTTTATTCTTGCAACCATTTTTCAGCTATTTTGGAGATGATGGATATAAGGCTATCTATTTTTGGTTCGATGGTTTTATATGTCTCAGATGTTTTAAGGGCATGAAAGGCTCTTTCTGTGTCGCTCTGGCTGATATGGAAACGGTGGGTCTGCTGATTGATGTTAACACCAATACTTTTGATCTCTTTTCGGATCAATGCCATTTCTTCCATCGGTTGGTTCATTGATATGTCCTTATGAAGAAGTTTTATAGGTCGGTTGGTTAGGATCTTACGCACAACCTCACCAATCGTTTTGATGTCACTTTCTATGCGGATCTTTTCAAGCTTTTTAAACTGATTTTCGGTAAGCCTGACAATTATGGGATGACTTAATATGCTCTCTTGGTCCTTGGCTTTTCTCCTTGACATAGGCTACACTTATCATTGACTTCAGGATCACGAGTTCCGAGTGATCCTCCGTCCGGATGGACGGCAAAGAGATTTTCGTATACGAAAATACATCTTTGCTAAGCTCACGCGAGCTTCAATGAAGATCACCGGAGGTCTGCTTGTGACCTTCGGAATGAGTTAATAAAATTTTGAAATTCTCTTTGATTGACTTAGGTCATTGCGTAACCTGATCTTCAGATTGCTGTCGATTCTTAATCAGACTTAGTGGGATTGATGTTCTTAAAAATTGGCGTATCCTCTGCCGAGGTTCTTCTTTTACCTTTTTGATCTTTGGCTGAAAGTTGCCTAAAAAATCGCTGGCCTTGAAAGGCGTTTTTTTGCGGGTCTTTTTCATGACTTTGTTATTTAATTCAAAGCCAAAATTGAGTTGCCAAAAAATATGTATTTGACAACCTCTTGGGTAGTTGTCAAAAAGAATTTATAACAATATTGATAATTGTGTCTAATCGAATTTCTATGAAAAGGATATCAGATAAGCGCAATGTAACCCCTGAACAAGCAATTGAAATTCTTGCAGAACATGGAACAAAAGTTACAAAGGAAGAAGCAAAATTGATTTTGGATTTTATGTATAAATTTTGTATATTAGCTGTTAATCAATTAGTTACAGATGAAAGGGTAGAAAAAAAATGAAAACCAAAAACACCAATAATACAGTAGTATATCGGGATCGAAGAACGCATCGATTTGATCAAAAAGCACAGTCAGTTAATTCCCTGATTAACAAAAGGAAAATAGCGTATTTATATATTCGGGTTAGTACCGATGAGCAGGCTGACCGTGGATTTTCACAAAGGGATCAAGATCAAAGGCTTCATGAATATTGCGAAAGAAATGATTTGCAGGTTGGCAAGGTTATTTATGAGGATTATTCAGCTAAGACTTTTAACAAGCGCCCTGCATGGTCTAAACTGCTTGCAGAGTTAAAGAAAACAAAAGGAAGGAATTGTAATATTATTCTTTTCACTAAATGGGATCGTTTTAGTAGAAATACAGCCAATGCATACAATATGATTGATGTATTAACTGCTATGGATATCGAACCAAATGCAATTGACCAGCATCTGGACTTGAAGGTGCCGGAAAGCAGGATAATGCTTGCAGTATACATCGCAATGGCAGAGGCTGAAAATTTACGAAGGGGATTGAATGTCGTTGTTGGAATGAGACGTGGTAGATTGGAAGGGAGATGGATGGGAAAAGCACCTGCTGGATATGTAAACAAAATTCGGGAAGATAAAACCAAATATATCGAATTGCAGGAACCTGAAGCCTCACATATTAAATGGGCATTTAAAACATTGGCTGAAGGTACTTATGCAACAGATGTCACTTGGAATTTGGCTAGAGAGAGAGGTATGAAATGTAAGCGTAATACATTTTGGGCAGTTATACGTAATCCGGTTTATTGTGGTAAAGTGGTCGTTCCACCAGATGAACATAATGAAATGTTTCTATCCGATGGTAAACATCAACCTTTAATAAGTGAAAAACTGTTTTGGGAAGTACAGGATATACTTAACGGTAGAAGTAAAGTTCAAAGTGTTAAAGCCGAAACACCTTTGAATTTGCCATTAAGAGGATTTTTATATTGTCCTTTTTGTAACAAAACATTAACTGGCAGCCCATCTAAAGGAAGATCTGAATACTACTATTATTACCACTGTAAGTCACCCTGCAAAGCGAGGTTTAAGGCTGATGATATAAATAAAGATTTTGAGAGGGAATTGTTAAAGTTTGTTCCTAAACCTGGAATGGCAGAGCTGTATAAAAAAGTAATCTGTGACATCACTATGGATGACAAGGAAAATTTTGAAGTAAGCCGTAAGAAGTTGATTAGTGAAATATCAGATCAAAACAATATCATAACAAAGATTAGAGCGATGCTTCTATCCGATGACCTTCATATAGATGATTATAAAATCATGAAATCGAAATGTGAGGAAAAGATAACAAGGTTAGAAGCAGAGCTAAATGATATAAAAGACAAAGCAGCAATAAAGACTGATTATGCTACACTTGTTGACGAAGCATTAAAAAGACTAAAAAAGCTGTATGAATTGTATTGTAACGGCACAATTGAACAAAAACGTTATATCATTGGTTCGATCTTTCCAGCAAAATGGACAATTTTTGAAAATAAAGGTCGAACCGAAAAAGTCAATCTAGCAGCACTACTTATCTATCAGATTAACAACACTTTACGGCATAAAAAAACCGGAGTTAGAACTAAAATTAGAACTAACTCCGGCTTGGTACCCGGAGCCGGAGTCGAACCGGCACGGTTTCCCACAGGTGTTTGAGACCAGCGCGTCTACCAATTCCGCCATCCGGGCATTCGTATTGGACGGGGTTGCAAATGTAGATAACGAAAGCCTAAATCACAAAATTATTTTCAATTAATTTTAACTCACTGAAAAACAATTATTTTGGCCTTTCGTCTTTTAATTTTCGATCAACCACAAAGGGCATAAATGGTAAAAGTGATGCTAAAAAAATCAAAACAGCTTTACCAAACTTCCATTTTTGCTCTTGCCAGGCTAAAATTAGGCAGGCAATATAGGCGATAAATAAAATACCGTGCAGCCAACCAGTGTATTTAACTGCCTCTTTATAATGAAGAAGATATTTAATCGGCATGGCTACAAATAATAAAAGCAGATAGGATATACCTTCGGCTACGGCTACTTTACGGAAAATGGAAAGGGAACTGTTCATTGATCTGATTGTTTGCATCGAAAGTATGACAAAGCAACTGTGTATCAAAAACTAAAAAATGATTTTACAATCGGGTGTTCATATTTTTTGCCGCGGAAGAATGCTATACAAGATTCTGAAATAAATTCAGGATGACCATCGAAATGGAATGTATACTATGGTGCAGAGAACCTATTCCACACATTTTCCAACTCCTATTATTTTATTATTATTGCTTGGACAAACGCTCTCTTAGTCTGCTAATGTATTTTTGCCTGTAAAAAATGTCTTTGATCAGATATAATATTTGATCAGATTCTGATGGGTTTTCATCAAATTTCTTAACCAGTTCGCTTAACTCATCATTCAATTGTTTTTCAATCGAATTCACATCATTATTTACTTGAAGTAATTTTTCAGTATTTGGCTCAAACTCCAAGTCCATTAAAGCCTCATTTACATCCATCATTTCCATTAGAAAAGATTGCGGCAGTTGATATCCTTCATCTGTTGCTACAATCCCCTTTAATTCCAATACGTATTTTAAGCGTTTTTTAGCATTGCTCAGCGTTTGATAGGCCTTATTGTTCAAGGTTGAAAGATCGAGTACCTCCTGTTGCTTCTCTTCGCTTTCATTGGCATAAAAATCGGGATGAAACCGCTTGCTTAAAGTATAAAACTTTGCTTTAATTGCATTTTGGTCAGGATTGAACTGTATCGGAAGATCGTAAAATTCGAAATAATTTGGCTGTTGGGTTGCTTCGTTCATGATGTATTAAATTAAAATGCCGCAGATGTACAGTCTGAATGATCAAATCTGCGCATCTGCGGCAATGATATTAATTTGATTTTACTTACCGAAAGATTTTAAAATATCATTACCGAAAGCAAACACCATTAAACAGATCAGGATTACAAAACCCACAATCTGTGCCTTCTCCAGCACTTTCTCGCTTACAGGCTTACGTTGTACCATTTCGATCAATAGAAACACTACGTGACCTCCATCTAAACCCGGGATAGGCAACAAATTCATAAATGCCAATGCCATCGAGATCAATCCGGTTAAAGTCCAGAATTTAACCCAGTCGAAAGTGCTGCCATAAACCTTGGCAATACCGATAGGACTGCTGATGTTACGCGCACTTAGCTTACCTGTAATCATTTTTCCAATACCTTTTGCATTATCTACAAAAGTGCTCCAGGCCATGGTTGCCCCAACCGGGAACGACTCTACAAAGCCAAAATCAACATGCGCTGTTTCAGGTGTACTTAAGTTCGGAATAATGCCGATTGTACCTTCTTTGCTCACTTTAAGATCGAAAGTAATTTCTTTTCCTTTGCGTAAGGCATGGATACTAACTGGTTTCAATTTATTTTTTGAAACCTCTTCTTTAAACTGATCAAAAAAAGTAATTGCTTTACCGTTAACCGATAAAATACTATCGCCCGGTTTAATACCGGCAGCATAAGCCGGATATACAGGTTTTTCGAACTTTCGCCCAAACAGCTTATCAAAAAATGAAGGTTTATCAGCCTTTTCATCCGGTGCACTTACCTTATCTACACTTTGCATCCGGTAACGTGGAGAAATAAAATTCTCTTTATCATTTTTCGATATTTTGTTTAGAATGGTATCCGGAACAGAAATATAAATAGTTTTATTCTCTCTTAAAATGGTTAATTGTGCACCATCAAACAATACTTTGCTTGATATAGCATCCTCAAAGCGGATGAGCTTGTTGCCATTAATAGCCAAAATCTTATCTCCGTTTTTTAAACCGATTTCTTTACCTATAGCACCTACAGAAATACCATCGTTTAGTTTACTGTTTACAGTATAATTTTGTCCGATGTTGAAGGTTAACATCCAAAAAATAAAAATACCTACAATTACGTTTACGATAATACCACCAAGCATTACGATTAAACGTTGCCAGGCTGGTTTAGAACGGAATTCCCAAGGTTGAGCAGGCTGAGCCATTTGCTCGGTATCCATACTCTCGTCAATCATTCCGGCAATTTTTACATAACCGCCAAGTGGTAACCATCCCACCCCATACTCAACATCACCTTTTTTGAAACTAAAAAGTTTGAAACCCCAGGCATCAAAAAATAAATAAAACTTTTCTACTTTAATGCCAAATGCTCTGGCCGCCAGGAAATGCCCTAATTCGTGTAGTATTACCAATAAAGACAATCCGAGCAGCAGCTGCCCCGCCATAATCAATCCGTTCATATTCGCTTATAAAATTTTTATGTTAGATGTTAAATTATACTTTTTGTTACTAATTCGCCGGCTAAGATACGGCTATGTTTGTCAGTTTCTAAATAATCGCTCAATTGTGGCTTTTCAATAAAACTGATCTCTTCCATACACTGCTCAATTACTTCGCTCATCTGCAGGAAACCGATTTTATCTTTCAAAAATGCCTCCACAACAATTTCATTCGCCGCATTTAAAATACAGGGCATATTCCCTCCTTTTCGCAATGAAGTAAATGCCAGACCCAAATTCCTAAAGGTTTTCATATCTGCTTTCAAAAAGCTAAAGTTTGCGTATTCCAAGAAGTTAAAACGTTTAAAATTGTTTTTTAGCCTATCGGGATAATTTAAGGCGTATTGAATAGGCAGTTTCATATCAGGAACCCCCATCTGAGCTTTCATAGAACCATCGGTAAACTGAACGATGGAATGGATAATAGATTGTGGATGTACGATAACATCAATCTGATCTACATTCAGGTTAAACAACCATTTGGCCTCAATTACTTCCAGACCTTTATTCATTAAAGACGCAGAATCGATGGTTATTTTTGCACCCATCACCCAGTTAGGATGTTTTAGGGCCTGCTCTTTTTTTATTGTGGAAAGAAAATCTTTTGTTTTGCCCAAAAATGGTCCGCCGGAAGCAGTAAGGTAAATTTTTTCGATCTCATTTTGCTCCTCCCCAACCAAACACTGAAATATGGCCGAATGCTCTGAATCAACCGGTAAAATTTTAACCTGGTGTTCCGTTGCCAATTGTGTAATCAGTTCGCCTGCAACAACTAAAGTTTCTTTATTGGCTAAAGCGATGTTTTTCCCCGCTTTTATAGCTACAATAGTAGGTTTTAAACCAACCGACCCCATTAATGCAGTAAGCACAATATCACTGTCAGCGTAAGCAGCTACTTCTGATAAAGCCGTTTCGCCAGCTAAAACTTCAATATCAAGACCGAATAAAGCATCTTTAACTTCGCTGTATTTGCTCTCATCACAGATTACAACAATGGCCGGTTTAAACTCCTTTGCTTGTTCAATGAGTAATGCTGAATTTTTCAGTGCAGATAACACGGCAACTTTAAAAACTGTAGGATGATCCCTAACAACTTCAAGTGCTTGTGTACCTATGCTTCCTGTAGAACCTAATATGGTTATTCTTTTCAAATCGTTTTAATATCGTGATGCTTAAAATTAATTAAGCATTTAATTTAATCATTTTTATCATTCACGCATTTTTGTCATTCTAAAATGCATCTGTTGAGTCGATCCTCATCTCGACTGGAGCCCAACGGAATGGAGAGATCTATCTAGACAGATTTCTAGACTGCGTTACACTTCGCTCGAAATGACGACTCGTGGTTAAACAATATATTTCTCCAACCCATCCGCCAGTTTCCTATCATTGCTCAACCGCGGAACCTTATTCTGTCCACCCAATTTCCCTTCACTTTTCATGTAGTTTACAAAAGCATCCTTTTGCAAAGTACGTATAATCAATGGCTGAAGGATGTTTCCCTCAATCAGGTCAAAATAATAAATATTTTTCTTTTGTAAAGCTTCATCAACCTTTTTACTAAAAGCTGCCAGATCTTTGGGTGCTGATGAAAACTCTACAAACCACTCGTGGTAAGGCAATTGTCCAGCTACTGGATTAACCTGCGGTGCTACTGTAAATTCTGTAATTTCTACCTGTTCATCATTTGCTACGGTTAAAATTGCTTGTTCTACCTCTTCTCCTATTACATGTTCGCCAAAGGCAGAAATAAAATGTTTAATCCGCCCGGTAACTACAATTTTATATGGTTTTTTCGAAACAAACTTCACCGTATCGCCAATACTATAGCCCCATAAACCCGCATTCGTGTTTAAAATCAATGCATAATTGGTATCAAGCTCAACATCGCCAAGCGATAACCGTGTTGGATTATCATTGTAATATTCATCAGCAGGGACAAATTCGTAAAAAATTCCAGCATCAGCCAATAATAATAAGCCTTTATCTTTTTGCGAATCCTGATAGGCAATAAATCCTTCTGAAGCAGGATAGGTTTCGATGGAATCAACTTTTTTACCAATACTTTGCTCAATTTTTGCACGGTAAGGTTCAAAATTTACCCCGCCATAAATAAACAGATTAAAATTTTTAAAGATTTCAGCAATTTTCTTTCCTCCCGATTTCTCCGAAAGTTTATCGAAATACATTTGTACCCAAGGTGGAATTCCAGAGATCAAAGTCATGTTTTCATCGATCGTCTCCTCCACAATGGCATCCACTTTTTGTTCCCAATCTTCAATGATATTGGTTTCGTAAGAAGGCAATCGGTTCTTTTGAAGGTACGCAGGAACGTGATGCGCCACAATCCCTGATAAGCGCCCCACATTGATCCCATGTTTTACGCTCAAAACCGGACTCCCTTGCAGGAAGATCATCTTTCCGTTTACAAAATCGGCTTTGCCTGTTTCATTAATATAAGTTAAAATGGCATTCCTTGCAGCTTTGATGTGCTCGGGCATCGATTCTTTAGAAAGCGGAATGTATTTTATGCCTGAAGTGGTACCTGATGTTTTGGCAAAATAAAGCGGTTTTCCTTTCCAAAGTACATCAGCTTCGCCTGCCACCACACGATCTACATAAGGTTTTAAACCTTCATAATCCTGAACAGGAACATATTTTTTAAAATCAATATAGGTCTTAATCTCAGCAAAATGATGATCCTTACCAAAAGCAGTATGCCTGGCTTCATCGATGAGCTTTTTCAGCAAATTATTTTGAGCATTTACGGCATTATGCTTCCATTTGTTGATCTGCCAAACTGCAAATGCCGCAAAGGGTTTACTTAATGCTGCTTTAAGCCCCCACCCCCCTGAAAGCGACTTTTCCCTTCTGACGTTCTTTTCTTTTTCCATAAACTTTAATCTGATTTTTAACTCCCCTTAAGGGACAGGGGGTTAAACGATATTATGTAAAATATCCGGATGCTTATCGCCTTTATATTCGCTCGAAATTTTACGGTATGCAACCGTTAAAGCTACACTGGAAAGCGGAACAATTATGAATGAACTTAAGATATTGACAATAAAAGCGATTAACGGCCATTGCAGGTAGTTTAACAACAGATAAATTAAATATCCTCCACCTAAAACAACTAATAGCAATAAGATCTTAGTGAAATTTCCTTTAGTAGTAGCCAAACTTAATTTTATAGAATCGAATGGTGTTGCCCCTTTATCAATAATAAAAAATGGAAAAAAAGAAATTCTTAACCAAGTAATGAAAATAGCAATGATACCTACTGATATGGCTATATTTTTAACAATCGAGACATTAATCCCAGTGTAAATAAAAGGAAAGGCAACTAAGATCACCACCAGGTAAACGCCCAGAATGCAACCTACGAAATATAGCGTAGCAACTAAAAACCTGATGATCTGCTGCCTGGTTGGTAGGGTATCCACAATTTTAACATCACTTTCTTCATCGTCCATTAAATGAAAAATATACTTAAACAGTGAAAGATTAATGGTAAAATAGAGTAAAACGAAAATAATCACCATGATAATGCTTAAAGCTTTGCTTACGTCTTTAATAAAAAACGCCATTAAGCTTGATGCACTCGCGGTGATAAACATTAAAAAACATAATGTAGCAATCGAGAAATAATGTTTCTTAGTAATGCCCCATGCTTTTTGCATTACATCGTTAACGGCGAAAGTACTTTCTTTTAGATAATTGATCATTGTTGTTTGAATACCACACGTTTAAATAAATCCTGTATAAATCCTAAACCATAAGCGGTTAATTGAATAAATGAAGATATCATGCTCAAAAATGCAACTTTTAAAGATTTATTTACTGACCAAGAGTGAAAAAATATCAACATAAAGTAAATCAATAATAAGAAGTTACACACATATGCCAATGGTGGATAGATAAAGTTACACAAAATGGTGAAACCAAACCCTAAAGTAAACAGTGCCGGAAAAAAGTGAACCGGCTTTAATTCTCTTGGAAAATGTTTATAAATATTGATTCTTGCCCTTCCGAAAAAGTGTAATTGTTTATAAAACTGGCTAAAACTCGTTCTGCGTTTATGGTAAACTTTTGCATCGGGGATCAAACCGATTTTGAAACCATTTTCATGGATACGGATACTGTATTCGATATCTTCTCCTAATCTGGTCAGGATGAAGCCCCCTACCTTTTCCCATGCCTGACGCGAAACGCCCATATTAAAACTGCGCGGGTGAAACTGCCCTACATGTTGCTTGTTTCCACGAATACCGCCTGTGGTAAATGGCGATGTCATGGCGTAACTGATGGCCTTTTGCACTGGCGTAAAACTATCGTGTGCTGCATCCGGACCTCCATAGGCATCCAAATGATGTTCATAAAGGTAATTTCTAACAATTTCCAGATAATCGGCTGGAACCAGGATATCCGAATCAAAAATGATAAAATAATCTCCCTTAGCCCTTTCGAAACCAAAATTACGGGCAAAACCTTGTCCGGCATTCTCCTTGAAATAATATTTAATATCCAGTTTATCCGCATAAGAAGTCACAATTGCCTTTGCATCGTTTTTCGAACCATCTTCAATAACCAAAACTTCAAACTGTAAATAAGTCTGTTTAGTAAGGGTGTTTAATAATTCGTCTATTTCTTGTGGACGATTGTAAAGGGGAATGATGATGGAGAAAAACATGTCTTAAAGTAAAGGTTAAAGGTAGACGGTGTAAGGCTTGGGGCTTCCATATACAGTTGTATTACGATTCCCTTGTTTACTTCATACTTTCTTAATGTTAATAATACTGATCTGTTAAGGGAGATGGAGCTTCGGTGTTTAAACCTTAGCCTTAAACCTTTTGCCCTATACCCTTTTTTCTATCAAATACTGGTTTCTTTCTGGTGCATTACGCGATAAAAGTTCGGCAATAAAACCTGCCAGAAACATCTGCGAACCAACAATAATGGCAACCAGCGATAAATAAAACAATGGCTGGTCGGTTACATCACGATAAGCAAGGCCCTGCCATATCAGATATTTCTTTTCGAACAAAATATACAGCGCCATGATGATGCCGATAAAAAAACTGAGCACGCCTAATGAACCAAAAAAGTGCATCGGGCGTTTGCCGAATTTACCCACAAAGAAAATAGAGAGTAAATCCAAAAAGCCGTTGATAAACCTGCTGAAGCCAAATTTGGTTGTACCATATTTACGTGCACGGTGTTCTACCACCTGCTCGGCTATTTTACTAAATCCGGCCCATTTGGCAATTACCGGAATATAGCGGTGCATTTCGCCATAAACCTCAATGGTTTTGATTACATCGCTCCGGTAAGCTTTTAAGCCACAGTTAAAATCGTTCAGTTCTATACCGCTCATTTTGCGGGTAGCTGCGTTAAAGAGTTTAGTAGGTATCGTTTTTGTAATCGGATCGTAACGTTTCTTTTTCCAGCCTGATATGATATCGAGCTTTTCTTCTTTAATGCGTCGGTATAATTCCGGAATTTCATCAGGACTATCCTGCAGGTCGGCATCCATGGTAATGACCACATTGCCCTTCGTAGCCTCGAAACCCACGTTCAACGCTGCTGATTTACCGTAATTACGTCTAAATTTGATACCTTTTATAGCAGAGTTTTGTAGCCTCAATTCTTCAATTACCTCCCAGGATCTATCAGTACTACCGTCATCAACCAAAATAACCTCATAGCTGAAGTTATTGTCGATCATCACTTTATCAATCCAGGCCGTTAATTCCGGCAAAGACTCATCTTCATTAAATAAGGGCACTACAACTGATATATCCATTTTTGAGTATTATCGTCATTGCGAGGAGGAACAACGAATCATTCTATCTTCAAAGATTGCCACACCCCTACGCGCTTTCCATGCTTCGTTCGCAATGACGCATTATTAAAAACGTGCAAATTTCATCAAATTAAATGATAAAACCTGCACGTTCAAAATTTTATAAAGGAAATTATACCTGGGTTGGGAAATCTTCCAGTCTAACTGGTCTTTCTTTTTTAAAAATAGCTGCAAAAATCAGAGCAAACACAAAAATAATTGAGATTGCTATAGTAATATTTTTGAATACCGATTTAGGAGTTAGTTCATTTTGTTTAGCAAACTGATCATCCATTTTAGCACTTTCCTCATCTAATTTATCCTGATCAACATTTTGATTTTTCATGAATTTGAGCGTTTTTTCTTTAATATGTTCTTGCATTCTTTCTGTTGAAGTAGTGTCAATGACTTTAGTATAAAGTAAGTTCAAACCAAATGAAACCAACCAGCCTACAAAAAACACAATAAAAATCGATTTTAGAGCCTGTTTAAATGTCCAATAGCCACCAATATTTTTCCGAAGACCTCTACATATAAAAACTGATAGAACGATAGGACCAATTACTAAAAATACCAAGGGAAAAATGATTACCATTGTCCAGAAAGAATCTACTCCCTGCATTAGGAATAGTAATGCAATACCCAAGACAAACATCGCGACTCCCAATATTAAACCGCTTTTAAAAATCTCTTCATAAACCTTTGGTTTCTTTTCTTCCTGAAGTATTTGTTGTTCCATAATAAATTTAATTTAGTTATTAATTGTTGTAATTAATATATAAGTAGCAGAATCGAACGATTTGTTACTACTATACTGAATTATTTCTTTAGTGGTTTCTGCACTTCCTTCCACATCAAGGAAAAAAGCCATAAACGGCACAAACAGTTCCTGCATTTCTTCGCTGATATTTAACTTAACCGCTGTTTTGCAAATTTCCTCTACACTACTTTCTGCCAGTTGCTGGTTGCTGATCAGTTCTTCGTAAATCTCGAATTCATCCTGAAACTCATCATCTTCTACCAACAAAAATTCCTTTAAGAAATCTCCTAATTCAGGATCCAGGTCTTCATCCTTACATTCTTTAATGTAAAGTAAAAGATTTAAGAGTTCGGTTCCTCTGTCAATGGTTTCCTCTTCAATGTTTGCCCACTCATCACTCTCCAGATAATCGTCTTCCAATTTCTGCACATCATTGCTAAAGAAATTCACCATCAATAAATCGAAAAATACTTCGCGTAATTCTTCAAATTTCGGATGAGAATCGAAAACCGAATCAAAAGCCTCTGCTTTATCTAAAAAGTTAACATCAAGCTCAAAAGCGGCCAATAATTCCGTTTCAAAACCTTCAACATTGATCGCTGAAACCTCGGCATATTTATTAATTGAAGCGCTTAGCGCTTGTTTTACTCTATTATCCATAGGATTAAGATTTTTAAGATTGCAGGATTACAGGATCATTTTGCTTTAAACAGCAAGTTTATTACCTCCTATTTATGTATTTTAATCCTTAGCCTGTTTTATGTATAAATACTATTTTCGAATTCTATTTTTTGTGCTCAGCATAGAAACCTTCTGCATTCTACCTTTTAATTATGCTCTGGCAAGAAAACCCTATACCTTATGCCTTCTGTCTTTTAGCTTCTACCACAGAGAGTATTGATTATTATTATAAACCAAATTAACCTTTCCAGTAAGTTCGGTCCCTAACAATGGGCTGTTTGCCGATTTAGAATAGTTGCTTACCGAGTTGTATAACCACTTTTCCGTCGCATTAAAAACAGTAAAGTTGGCTTCAGCGCTCTCTTCGATTACAGGAACATCTAAATTTAACAATTTACGCGGATTAATGGCTAGTTTCTCCGCAATTAAGGCAATATCCAGTCCTGCCTTTAATAACAATGGCAGTACAGTTTGCAAGGCAATAATACCATAATGGGCAATTTCGAACTCTACATTTTTAAACTCAATTTCCTCTGGCCGGTGCTGAGAAGTAATGGCATCGATGGTTCCATCTTTTAAACCAGCAATTAATGCTTTTACATCAGCTTTTCCACGTAATGGTGGCTTAACCTTATAATTGCTATCAAAATCGCTTAAAAGTTCTTCCGTAAATACTAGGTGATGCGCGGTTACATCGCATGAGACCTGAACACCATCTTTCTTTGCCTTACGGATCAAAGCCACAGCACCTGCAGTTGAAATATTGCTGATGTGGATTTTGGTTTCGTTGTACGAAGCCAGGAAGATATCGCGTGCAATATGCATTTCTTCGGCCAACGCGGGTAAACCTTTCATACCTAAAAGCACAGAATTTTTGCTCTCATTAATCTGCGATTTACCTGCGATCGATTTATTTTCAGGATAGACCATTAACATCGCATTAAAACCTTTTGCATATTGTAAAGCGCGGCTCATAAAACCGTCATCCTGCAATGCTTTATCCCCATCAGAGAAGGCAACTGCACCGGCCTGTTGCATATCGAATAATTCTGCAAGTTCTTTTGCTTCACGGTTTTGACTAATGGCCCCTACAGGCAAAACATCAACCAGGTTATTTTTCGCCCTGTTGATAATGTATTCTACCTGAGATTTTGACTGCACCACGGGACTGGTTTGTGGCAATAAGGCCAGACCTGTAAATCCGCCTGCTTTTGCCGTTTCGGTAAGCGTTTGGATATCCTCCTTGGTTTCGAAACCCGGATCGCCGGCTACGCAGTTTAAATCGAAAAAACCAGGCGTTAAAAAAGCACCCTTGGCATCAAAAATGGTTTCGTTTTTATCGGCAGTTAATTTACCTATGTTTTTAATTGTACCACCTTCAACCCGAACATCGCATTGTTGGTTGTTAAATTTACTCTGCGGATCGGCAATGGTTACATTTTTAACCAGGAGATTCATATTATTCTTTTTGTGTTGTTAAAAAATCGGATGAGCAAAATTTCTGCTGCCATAAAAATCAGCGACAAAATTAGACAAAGTTTCCATAATGTTTGCCCGATTTTATTGGTGCCAGCAATTAATTTAACGGCATCTTTATCCGTATCGAATATTTTCAGGTTGCTTTTATCTGCTAATTGCGCTAGTTCTGCTTTGCTTAAATAATACATATCAGATTCTTTCCTCCCACTATTGAAACTATAAACAGCGAGTAAAGAATCGGCAAGATTTAAGTTGTAAAAACCTGCATTTTTAATCTGGTCGGCAATGTAAATCAATGTTTTTCCATCTGCCTGGCGGATTTCAGGAATGGCTTCAAAGTGGTCGGTGGTAATTTTTAAAGTCTGATTTTTACCCAAAGTAATCTTTTTACTGGGCAACATATTATCATTACCCAGATTGTAATACAATGGAGTTTCATTTCCGCCGCTCAATGCCAAACGGTAAATTAATGGAACAAAAACCGGATGACGGGCCAAATTACCATCTTTTGTATTTAAACCACAAGCAGATAAATATACCTGGCCGTTGCCAATGCCATATTTTGAAAAAAATGATTTTCTGCCGGGTAAGGTCATGATATCCTCTTTATTGGAACCATTTTTTTCTGTAAAGGAAAAATAACGTGAAACCGAGGGAAGATCTAAATTTTTAGGAATTTCCTCAAAAACTGTCTTAAAAATCGGATTTTGAAGATCTATCTGGTCAACTTTTGTAGCTGTAGTATTGAGCGATTGTATTGTTGGAAGCAATAATCCACTTAAAAATGAGTTGTATACCTGGATGTCCGCATCAAGATCAGGAAAAAGCACTATTGTGCCACCTGCATTGAGATAGGTTTTAAGTTGGTGCGCCAATCCGGTTGAAGGGTTTTTCAATTCATTCAATACTATCAGGCCGTAATTGGCAAAGCTGCTATAGCTTATATTACTTTCGGCGTTTTCGGTAAGTTTATAGTAAGCATCAGCTGCGAATAATGCTTTAATGTAATTACCGGCGTTACTACCATTAATGCTTAAAACCGGAAAATTTTGATCTACTTTAAAACTGAAAGATAGGCTATCATCAAAAGTTATCGGGAAATCTTTAATGGTAACCATCCCTTTTTGCCAGCCTGCTGCCAGTCCGGAAAAACTTAATGTATCCTTAACGGTTTTTCCTCCCGGAATGGTTACAGCTCCTAAACCTTTTTGCTGGTTGTTAACACTTAATTTTAACGGAATATTTTTGGCTTCTTCCTGGGAGTAATTCTTTAACTGCACTACTAAACGCTCATTTGCGCCGGGCTGGTGGTTTGGCGAAAGTACCCAAACGCTATCAACCGCTACATTAGGTAGGGTATTGGCATTCAGTTTTAAGAATGAATATTGAATATCGGCTTTGGTTTCAAGTTTATTGGTAGCGGAGATGTTTTTCTGAAAATCAGAAATTAGGAAGCTATACCTATTTCCAGCACCGGTTAAAACATTACCCTGTCTGTTCAAGATCTGTTGAAGATTTCGGTTTGCTGCTGAGATTTTTACATCATCAAGTGCTTTCAAAAACGCCTCTTCGTTTAATAATCGCTGGTGTTTCCCTTCGAAATCATTCGTTAAAAGTTGAAAACGGTCGTTAATACCGAAACCTTTTACGAGTTCTTTTGCCCTGCGCTTAGCTTCATCAAGCAGGCTACCATCTTTGTTAATGGCTTCCATACTGTAAGAATTATCGATATAAATACTTACCATGTTGTTTAAAGCCGTATTTTTTTGGTTGCGCTCAGGAATATAAGGTTGGGCAAATGCCAATACCAAAAAAATAATCGCTAAGATCCGAGAAAAGAGAATGAGCAGGTTTTTAAGCTTTTCCTTCGATGAGTTTTGTTGTTCTACTTCTTTTAAAAGCTGAACATTAGAGAAATAGACTTTTTTAAATTTCCTGAAATTGAATAAATGAATGATAATCGGGATGGCAACCGATATTAGTGTAAAAAGAAAGCCCGGATAAAGGAAATTCATTAAAAACCAAAGATAGAAAAATTATGGAATTGGGGATAATATTCCTTATTTATTATTATCAATGTTACTTAATTTTGGAGAAATGGTGATGCTATATAACAGAATTATACAGTTTTATTTGTCACCATAATGGCCAGCAGCCGACAAAACCAATACACTTATCGTTTCGCCATTTATTTGATAAACCAATCTATGCTTTTGCGATATCCTTCTAGAATATAAGCCTGATAAATTATATTTCTTTAGCTCTGGCTTCCCGGTTCCAGTGGTTGGATGCTCGATAAGTTCCAATAATAATTTTTGAACCTTGTTATAAGCAATTGTGTCTGTTTTCTTTAGCCACTTAAGATCCTCTATTGCCTGGGAAGTGAACTCTAGGCTATACATTATAAATCTTTAAGAAATTCTACTAAAGCATCTTTTCCTGTAACCTTAGTAACTTCTCCATTTTTTGCCTCCAAAAGTGATTTTTCAATTTTTTCGACCATCTCCTTTGAAAAATAAATATCATCGTTGGTGATTGGCGTGATAGAATATGCTTTATTTTTTCCCCTTTGAACAATAATTTGTTCACCACTATCAGCCAGATCCATATATTCAGCCTGTTTTTCCCTAAATTCTCTGCTGCTTACTACTAACATAATTCTATTTTTAGCGTACCATATTGGTACAAATATACAATTTATTGTTATTACATACTATTCGAATCGATTTGAATACTAATACATTAGTTCGGTCGGTGATGACACCAAATGGTAGGAAAATGCCCGATTGAATTTCATGTTTAAGATTCTTCACTGCGTTCAGAATGACAATTAACGATGAAAAGCGAAATTTAACTGGTCCCAAATAAGATTAAATCAATAACTAAATCCCGGAAATTCAATATTCACAATTTTCCAACTGCCGTTGGTTAATGCAAAATACAATTTAAAAGGTCCGCTTACAATTTTGGATTGTTTTTGAATAACATCCCGATAACCGGCAACACCTTCTACAAAGCCCATCCCTTTGCCACCATCAAACAATTCGAAGTTGACATCAATAATGTCGTAACGCCCACCAACATACTCGTCAGATTGTCCGAAAATACCTTTTAGCCTCCCAATAATAACATCTTTGCCGATAATTTTATTGCCTGGAAGCATAAAAAAATCATTCAGTTCGTCGGTAGTGGCCTTCGATTGTTTAAACCATGCATTTATAAATCTGATGGAACTATTTACAATATCGGCTTGATGGTTGAATGTGGGGTTGCTCTGCATGGTATATTACATTAAATGAGGTGTGTCATAAATAAATCTAAATCTGTCACGTTGAGCCTGTCGAAATGCTTAAGTATGTCCTTCGACAGGCTCAGGATGACAATTCCATATTAATGATACCACTTCAAAAACTTGGCAAAGTTAACTATTCTTTAGCCTTTCTCTAATGTTGGCAAGAGAATAATCAACCAATAAGCTTCCATCCCTGAAAACTTCTTTCAATTCGCCCTTGGCTTCTTCTTCCCAGGTGCATTGATCTTTTAGTTCATATTCTCCTTCTGTATTTTTAAAAATCTGCAACAAACCTTTTGCCGATTTTTTAGTGCCATCGTCGGTAATTGGATCTTTAAATATCTCACGCCCCACACCATCAACCTCGCCATAAGTGGCTTTCATCGCAAAACCAAAGGTATCGCGGGTATTGTACTGATATGTGAAAGACCCGATGCCAAAAACCACATTGGTTGAGGCAAAACCTTTCGCTTTTAAACGCTCACAGATCTGTGTAGCTCTTTCGGTAGTAATGCTATCGCCATAAATAGCGCCAATCTGCGGCACCAATTCTTTAAAACCTTTATCGTTAGTTTTTCCACCGAAAACATCCCAAAGTAGTTCGATTACGCCTTTTTTCTCATTTTCGTTTTTGCGGTTCGAGTTACCACAAATAATATCAACAGGATCTCCTGAATCGGGCCTGATCACGACTTTTCCTTCCCTGGCGATGATATCGTCTTTTAAAACAGGCAGGTATTCGGTTAACACTTTCCATAAATCCCAGGTATCTGAAACAATGGATACAATTCCTTTTGGATAAACTTCCAGGATCAGGCGCTTAAAAGTTTCGAGCTCTCCGGTATTTGTACCCATACACATTACCGAATGTTCTGTAGCGGCAACTGAGCCACCGATTAACTCTTTATCTGAATCTGCGTTATAATATTCTTCTAAAAAATCGATGGCTGGAATGGTATCAGTTCCGGTAAAACTCAATAAATGGCCTGCAGCCGATGTTACCGCGGCTTCTATCCCACCCATGCCGCGCATCGAGAAATCATGTCCTTGCCAATCTACAAACTCTGGTACCGATGAGGTTTCTACTGCATACTGATCCAAAATGGTACGGTACTGTTTTGCAATAGTTGCCGAATTACATGGTAACCAAACTACAGCAGAAAGCAATGTTTCGAAATAATTGGTCAGCCAGAAAAATTCTGGTTTGGTATTGTATATGGTAAACATTGGCACGCGCAAAGGCACTTCAGCCCCCTCTGGCAATGATTTAAAAACCATCGGGATATAACCCAGATCGTGCAGATCGGCAATGTGCTGCGTTCCTACCAGATTTTCGCCCAGGTAATTATTAATCCTGCGGGCGTATTTCTTCAAGATCTCTTCTTTCGGTTGTTTAAAGAAATTCTGGTTAAAATCTTCGATAATGTATTTTTTAATAAAGTACTGTAGACCGAAAAGCACCACGTGATTTACGTTTTCTAACCTACTTTTTCTAGGCGTCCAGTTAGAATAAACCAATGTGGTATTTTCAGGGTACTGTCTGCGGTGGTCAACTTTATAACCGTCTGTTAATAATAATGGATTCATGGTTTTGATGTATTTAACTTTTATTTATTTCTTCCTTTTTCGTATGGATATAGGTTTTGTAGTGTATCACTTTGCCAAAATGCCTTGGTTTCGATATCCAAACAGGTTAATTTTCCGGTAAAAGCAGCACCGGTATCGATATTCCAAACATTACAGCCCTGCATCGGCACATTAAGATTGTAATAAAGTGTTGGCGTATGGCCGATGTAGATTTCGTGATAGAGCAATAAACGTTTGGGATAAATTGCCGAATCTTTTTTAATCCGGTTATCCATGGTCAGGGCCATTTCCCAAAGCGTGCGGTCCCACGAATAATTGGAAGAATAGCGCTCTTTTTCAGGCCCATGCATAGAAGAAAAACCGGCATGGATAAAGAGGTTGTTCTTCTCGTCCACGTAGTAATCTTTCATCCGTTTAAAGAAATCCAGGTGTTTCTGTTTGGCCGCATCAGAGAAGTCTTTGTAACTCTTCATGGTTAATTTACCACCATGTACGAACCAAACATCATCAACGATACATTTTTCAAGCCAATCGATACACCAGGCATCATGATTGCCTTTGATAAAAATGCATTGATGACTTTTTTCTAACTGCATCAGGTAATCGATTACCGGTGCCGATTCACTCCATCCGTCAACGTAATCACCAAGAAAAATGAGCTTATCATCGGTTGATACTTCCGCACGTTCGAATAGCTGGATCAGGCCTTTTAATCCGCCGTGAATATCTCCTATTACTAACGTTCTGCCCATGTTAAAATGCAATATATTCAGCAGGCACAACATCTGTAAGCCACACATTGTTAGCCGACAAGTAAAATTTATGTCCTGCCCTGTGCATCGCCCAGCTGTTAATGGTCAGGATAACCGGTTTTCCTCTCCTACCACCCACTTTGTTAGCGGTTTCTTTATCGGTGCTTAAGTGCACGTGCTGCCTGCTCATTTTTTGCAGTCCCTGTGCTTTGATATCTGGCAGAAACTTCTCCACGGTGCCATGATAAAGGTATTCCAAAGGTTCGGTTTCGTTTAAGTTTAATTCTACTGAAATGGAATGCCCTTGATTTGCCCTTATTTTAGTTTTATCCGAGTTAAAGGCAAATCTTTTTTTGTCGTTATTTTCAACAACGTATTCAAGCAGTTCGAAACCTAATGTTAAATCATAAAGGTCGAATTTGGCAATCAGCTCATTCACATCTGCCCATCCATTCTCGTCTAGCTTTAGCTTTATGGTTTCTGGCGAATGCCTCAAAATATAGCTAAGCAATTTGCTTATGCCTTTTGTTATTTTAGTGTCCATGAGCGTATTCATTTTTGATTTTCAATTTTTTGTTCAGTGATTCATCATTAAACAAGAAAGGTTTTTCTACAGGTATAGTTAAATTTTCCAATTGTCTGTTTTGAACAAATTCATATTGTTCTTTTACAAACTGACTGATATCTTCAATTAACAAAATATCCTCTTTTGCAAAAGACCAGATAAAATCATCCTTTAATCCGATCTGGATTGCTCTTCTTTCCTGTTTTACGCCGTAAGGATCGTGATCCGGATCCCATTGTAACCTGATATTGGATTTTTCAAGTTCACTTCTCCATTGCTCATGAGAAATACCTTGAGCTTGATCGAACGAAGTGTAAACTGCGTTTTGCAGGTAATTACGGAAAGCAGAAATTTTAAGGTGAATTGCCAGCGAAATCTCCTGACCTTCTTTAGTTCCCCAACCACTTCTGTACATCATCCATAAAAAGTTGGGTTTTATCCATGTCATTCTGTTTAAACTGAACTCGCCACCGAAAAATTGATTTTTGACTGCAAATTCACCGATTTCTTTTCGGTAAGCCTGATAAACGATTATTTTTTCGTCATCATACTGGGCCATAATATGGCATCCTGATTTTGGCCATTCTAATAGCTGTTCTTTATATTTTTTTACTGTTACTTTCATTATATAATTCTGTTAACAACTCTCCTCATTGGTTCATGCGATTGAGTTTTTCTTCATAGCGCTGGTAATTTTCATCGTCGAAACAAACGAAGATTACCTTTTCTATTTTTTCTTTTTGAGCGAAATTATTTATCGTAGTAATGGCAATATCCGCTGCTTTATCTTTTGGGAAATGATAAATCCCTGTACTGATGTTTGGAAAAGCAATAACCTTAACTCCATTTTCAATTGCGAGTGTTAAACTGTTGCGGTAGCAATCGGCAAGCAGAGCCTTATTTTTGTCACTCTCTCCATTCCAAACTGGTCCAACGGTATGGATCACATATTTTGCAGGTAAATTACCTGCCGTTGTAATTACTGCATTTCCGGTTTTGCATGTTCCCTGTTTATTCCTGATGGCTACACATGCTTTTAAAATTTCTTTGCCACCTTTTCTGTGGATGGCACCGTCAACCCCTCCGCCACCTAGCAAAGAACTATTTGCCGCGTTAACGATGGCATCGGCTTTAATTGTCGTTATATCTGCTTTGATTATTTCTATGATCATGGTGCTTTTATTTTACAATTCATCTCTAACTTTCATCAATGCGGAATTCATTTCTTCACAGAGATTTTCAATTTCTACTTTCTTTACAATTGAATTGACCCAATTTTCAGAAATAGATTTAAAACCATAAATCAAGCCTGCCAATCCACCAGTAATTGCTCCTGTTGTATCTGTATCTTCTCCTAAGTTAATTGCTTTTAAAACAGCATCCTTATATGATTCGCTTGTAAGGACAGACCATAAGCTAGCTTCTAAACTATGCAGAACATAACCTGAAGAAAAAATTTCATTTTCATTAACGGTGAAAACATCACCTATTAAAACCCTCTTAAACAGATCAATTTCCTTTTGTTCAAAATCATTATCTACAATAAACTTTTTAAGCTTAATCTGCATATTAAAGTATGCCTCTCTTTTATCAATTCCTTTTAATAGTTCTAAGCCATAAACAATATAGATAAAACAGGCAAAAACAGAACGGAAATGTGCATGGGTAATGGATGAAAGTTCTTTTACCCGCTGAAAAATGATTTTAAGATCCTTTTCATCCTGCAAATAAAACAACAAAGGTAAAATCCTCATTAAAGACCCATTTCCATTATCCATTTCTGATGCTCCACCACATAAAACCGGATCAGCACCGCGTTTTATCATTTTTATTGCCTCAGATATTGCTATACCAATGTCAAAAACATCTCCATGTGGGGTCCAAACTTCCGCATTAAACCATTTAAGGAATTTCTGAGCTATATCATCTAAATTATAACCTCCGCACAAACTTTCGGCAAGGCAAAGCGTAAGCGAACTATCGTCACTCCAGGTTCCGAGCGATTGATCATGAGTACCATACGCTAGCATATCTGTTACAGGATATTGGGTTAAATAACCCCTACTTTTAAATTCAACCGGAACGCCTAAAGCATCGCCAACTACCAGTCCGAATATTGCGCTATGGATAGCCGTGGGTTTCATATATTTTAGATTTTATAGTAGCACTATTTTAGAACATCTGCTAATTTGATCTGCGTTACGCCATCACGATCAACTTCTTTAATCGAATCAGTGGTAAAAATTTGTTCGAAATATTTACCTAATTCTTCAAATCCTTTACTGAATATGCCATGACTAATCGCTAAGTAAAGTTTCCCCGCATTTTTAGCTTTTAATGCATCGGCTAAACCGATAAATGTACCGCCACCATCGCAGATATCGTCTACTATTAAACAATCGGCCCCACCCAGATCATCGCTATACACTTTAAAACCTGAAAGCTTCCCTGTTTTTACATCACGGCTTTTTGAACATTCTACCACTTCTGCACCTCCTAAAAATTCAGAAACTTTATAAATTTTCTTTAACGCCCCGCCATCAGGAGAAATGAGTTTAACCTCGTTCCCAATTTTTGCAATTACCTGTTTTATAAATTCGTGGTTTGAAATGGCAATACAGTTGTTAAGCAATGCCGGGGCTACTTCGCTATGCGGATCAAAAACGGTAACACTTGCCAAAGCCATCGCATTAATAATATCTGCATAAACTTTTACGGATAAAGGCTCGCCAGGAATCATCACCCGATCTTGCCTTGCTGCCGGAAAATATGGGATAAAAAGATTGATTTCCTTCACACCTATTCTTTTCAAAGCATCAACGGTAATGCAGATCAGACCTAAATCATTAAAAGAATTTATCCGGTGTGTAATGGTAACCGGAAGACTAACATCAAAATTATTTGAAATTTTAATGTGTGGCTCGCCACCTGCAAATAAGAAAGTTTTGTATTCGATTAAGTTATTTTCGCCTAGCGGAGTAAAACTTGGATTTAGATTTAGCATATATTTGCGTATTATTTACACAAATATAAAAATCATTTTTAAAACACAAAGAATAATTTGCGTTTATTTTACACAAACCTAATGTCAAACTGGAAATTTTCCTTTAAAAGTTGTTTGTATTTAGGTTTGTCGAAAGTAAAAAGTTTACCTGGTCGTCCGCTAGAGCCTATTTTAACAACCTTATCGGTTTCTTTAACAATTCCAAAACTTAAGATTTTTTTCCTGAAATTTCTCCTGTCAATATCCCTTTCCAGAATGGAGCAATATAAATTTTCGAGATCGGAGAAGAGAAATTCGTGATCCAACAGATCGAAACCAATGGGCTGATAGGTCAATTTACTTTTTAACCGTTGATGCGCCAGGTTAACCATTTCATTATGGTCATAACCCAATTTCGGCACTTCGACAATCGAAAACCATTTTGCATCTTTAGCATCAGTATCGGCCTTTAGCACAAAATTTTTCGGATTTACCAAGGCAAAATAAGCTACGGAAATTACCCTGAAACGTTCATCGCGTTTAACATCATCACCAAAAGTCCCTAACTGTTCAAGGTAATTCACCGAGATGCCAGCTTCTTCTTTAAGCTCACGTTCGACTGCTGTTAACAAAGGCTCCTCATCTAAAATAAATCCTCCCGGCAACACCCAACGATCGGCAAATTTACCAAAGCGCTGCTGAACTGCAAGTACATAAAGCGTCCCTTTTTCGTAGCCAAAAACAATGGCATCAACAGCAATTTTGATATTTTGATTGATCATTCCTTAATTTGTGTAAAAACAACACAAAGTTAATTCTTTTCACACGAAAGACCGAATGCTATTGATTAATTTCTCACCTAAATTTCTTCATTGCAGCCCAGAGTTTTTCGTCCATTCCATAAACATCTGGCCGGTATTCGATCTTATCATTTTGGGACCAAGCTGTAATGTAATTGATAATTAATGGCACAGCTTTTTTAGGCCCGAACCAGGCTGGTTTTAACTGAAAAGCCTTAGTAGTATCTGCCTTTTGAGCCATGCGTTTTTTATACCATTTTACATGTGTACTATCTATCGGTGGCAAATCAACTTCCGCCCTTAATTTGTCATAAGTGTAAGAATCTTTCACCAGAAGTTCGGCGAATTCCAAAGGTTTTTCGATGCGTACACAACCATGACTAATGGCCCGGTTGGTTAAGTTAAATCCGTTTTTGTTATTGGTATCGTGGAGGTAAATACTGGAGCTATTATCGAAGATAAATTTGAACTTTCCTAAAGCGTTTCCACCACCAGATCCCTGCTTAAATTTGAAGGGTAATTTATCCCTCGAATACTTATTCCAATTGATGGTATCGGGCTCACCAATCAGCTTATCTTTATAGTAAACTTTAATGTTACTGTTCGACAAATAAAAGGGATCTTTTCTTGCCATCCAATAGATCTCACTTTGTGCAATACTTACCGGAATATTCCAGATGGGATTGGCCTGAATCGAATTGATTTTACTGAACAATAAAGGTGTTTCGTGGTTTTTCGGTTTATCGTCTAAATTACCCGATTTTGCAAAGGCCTTAAGCTTCTCTTCGTAACCATTTTCGCGCTTGCCACCAACACAAACTTTCATCGTAATTACGGTATCTGTTTTATCGAGCCAGGTCAATCTAAAATCAGGAATATTTACCTGCACATAATTGTCTCCTGTCTCTGGCATTTTCCAACGAAAACGTTCCATATTCAATAATAAAATCCGCTTCTCACTTTCAGAATCTGTATTTAAATAGGCACTCTGTAAAGCTTTGTATTGAGCCGACTTTGGTTGAACGGATCTTAAGGTATCCAAAAGGCTTTTACCGTTTAAAAGATTAATCATCCCCAAGCTATCCGGACGCTTAACTTTAATGTAATAACGCGAAAAGATAGTTCGGGGATTTACTATCCCATACTTGAGGTAATTACTATAATTCAGATAAGCATTTGCCGATAGCAGTTCTAGTTTCGCGATTACCGGATAACTCTCCTCCACTTTTTTAAATTTATTGGCAGTTAATTCGTCCAATAGGGCTTTAATTTCGTCTCCCTTAAAAATCTTGGGATTAAAGCCATGCACCTTGCTTTGATTTAAATAATTCACTAATGAATCTAATTCTCCATTAACATAGAATTGCGTAACCAGTTTAGGTTGAGCATTATTATTGGCATAAAAAGCTTTTATGGTTTTAGGGTTAACAAATTTGCCCGAAAGACTGTCCATTGTTTTCACAAAAATGCTATCATAAGCTACAGTGTCGAAATCTTTGTAGATTTTGTTCTTGAAATGTTCAGACAATACTTTTCCGATCTCCGGTGGGCTTTTAAACCATCCACAGGCAGAAATGAACAAAATAAAGGGCAGAATTAGAAAGCGAAACTTTTTCAAAAGAATAAAATTTTAATATAAAATAAGGGTTATTGGCAATAAAAACAGCTTAATGGCAAATTAAGTGCCATTATTTTTTGTTTTCCCATTTCAAACACTATATTTGCCAGCGCTTATCAGCTAAA
>Ga0065714_10002189_pt1 | contig 128055 bp, 103 predicted proteins | sample MisRhiReplicate2_FD_59101 | JGI IMG/M metagenome (GOLD analysis project Ga0065714, IMG submission 59101) | Miscanthus rhizosphere microbial communities from Kellogg Biological Station, MSU, sample Rhizosphere Soil Replicate 2: eDNA_1 v2... | ecosystem: Host-associated > Plants > Roots >...
GGCGGTAACTAAAACTAACAGTCTCATGTCAAAGAGCGCACAAACAATCATTATTCCGGGCGCCGCGGCGTCACGCTCGAGGTCTGCTCAAAAAGTGCTTGACATCGAACGACGCATCATAGATGACCCGNTCCAANGAAGTTCCAGACTTTTGAGGTAAAGCCGGCCTGAGATGAGATGATCAGACGACTTTTCAAAAAACTTTTTGGTTCGCGTGTCAGCGCTCTCTTCCGAAAGGAGTTGAATCAGATCCGACGCGATCGCCGGCTCGCGCTCTCGCTCGTGGTTCCTCCGGTGTTGCAATTGACACTCTTCGGATTTGCTCTCAGCGCACGGGTGGAAAACGTTCAGCTCGGAATAGTGGATGAGAGCCAGTCGAAAGAAAGTCGAGACTTGATCGCCGCCCTCACCGAAAGCAAGAGTTTTCAATCGGCGGGTTACTTTTTCTCGGTCGATGAGCTCAGCGCAGCGATCAGCAAAGGCTCGTTGCTTGCCGGAGTGGTGATTCCTCACGATTTCGCCCGCGACCTTTATCGTGGACGTCCGACGACGGTCCAGTTTCTCCTGAATGCAACCAATGCGAACTCGGCGGCGATTAGTCAGGGTTACGCCCAGGCCGTTATTCAAAACTACAACGTGCGCCTGCAAACCGAAGGTATTCAGCCGGCGTTTCGCAGAACGTCTGATGTTGGACCACCTCACAGCGGTCTGGCTTCGTTGCATCCGGCGTTTCTCTACAACCCGGGACTGAAGGATTCGTGGTTCATCACTACAGGTGTATTGGGATTACTGCTGATCCTAAACAGCTCGATCGTTGCCTCTGGCGCGATGGTGAAAGAAAGAGAGGCCGGCACGATCGAACAGTTACTAATGTCGCCGGCGGGCACAACCGAGATCATCGTGGCGAAGATCGCGCCGCTGTTTTTGCTCTTGTCGGTGATGATGTTTATCGCAATCGTTCTCATCAAGATAGTGTTTGGCGTGCCTTTTCATGGCGGACTGCTACCGGTTCTCGGCGGCGGCGCGCTCTGCGTGCTCGCCGGGATCGGTATCGGCACGGCGGTCGCGACGTTCAGTAAGTCAGCACAGCAGGCGTTGCTGACCGGATTCTTCATCAACCCGCCATTGGTCTCGTTGTCCGGTGCGCTCAATCCAATCGAGGCGATGCCGGTCTGGTTGCAACCATTAACAATCATCAATCCAATTCATCACTTTAGCGTGATCGCGCGGGGCAGCATGCTCAAAGGCAGCGGGATCGACACTCTGTGGCCCAACTTTCTGGCACTGTCACTGATCACGCTTGTCCTGCTGTCGCTGAGTGTCTGGCGTTTTCGAAAACAGTTGAGCTGAGGGAGGAATTTTAACGTGGCATGGCTTTGCCTTAAAACCAGGAATCGCACTTGGATCGGGTCAGTACCGCCCGCGGTAGCGGGTGGGTCAGCGATCAGCATGCGATATCTCCCAACGATTTTTGACTTTCATGGTTTGACCCACCCGCTACCGCGGGCGGTACTGACCCGATCCAACAATGATTTCGGGCTCATGGCATTGATTGTCCTGAATTTGTTATTTGCCCCGGCTATCTTTGCGCAAACGCCTGCGAGTGGAACGCAGCCGCAACCAGCGCAGGCCACTCAACTACCGCTCTCGGGTCGCAGCACACAAGGCGGTTCAGTAACGGCAACGCAAACCGCGATTCCGGGCACCACCAATAGTGTCAACACGATCAACCCCACAGTTCAGGTGCAGGGACCATTCGCGGGCAGCGCATCGAGCATCGCAAAGATGCCTTTCTCCGGCAGGCTTTCTTTGCGTGAGGCAGTCGATCGCGCGGTTGAATTCAATCTTGGTCCGGTGGGGTTAACTGCGGCTGTCCGGCAGGCTCGCGGCCAAACAAAGCTCGCTCGCAGCGTGTTGCTGCCGAATTTGAATGCAAGCCTGAGCGAAACTGTGCAGCAGACAGATCTGCAAGCGCTGGGACTCAGGTTTAGTTTTCCGATTCCGGGGTTTTCACCTCCGGCGATAGTTGGACCATTTAATTTTTTCGATTTGCGCGCGTCTCTGTCGCAAACAGTGCTGGATCTCACTGCGCGAAACAACTATCGCGCCACCAGGGAGATCGTGCGCGCCAACGAGCTGTCGGTCGCCGATGCGCGCGACCTGGTGGTACTCGCAGTCGGTGGCACTTACCTGCAAGTGATCGCGGCAAAGTCGAAGATCGATGCTGCACGTGCGCAATTAACAACAGCCGAAACGTTGTACAAACAGACTTCAGAACAACGGGCGGCCGGCGTGGTTGCGCAAACAGATCTGAATCGCAGTCAGATTCAACTGCTCACACAACAGCAGCGACTGGTCTCACTCGAGAACGATTATTCGAAACTCAAGATCAGTCTTGCGCGTCTGACGGGATTGCCGCCGACTGATCAATACGAGATCTCCGATGTGATTCCTTTTGCCGAGGCGCCGCCGCTCAGTTTTGCAGAAGCTCTACGACAGGCGTTTGAACAACGCTCAGATCTGAAGGCCGCTCAAGCGCAGGTGGAAGCCGCGGAGCGGGCTCGTGCCGCGGTACGCGCAGAACGATTGCCGTCGTTTGGTGTGCGGGCGGATTACGGCGTCATCGGCACCAATCCGTCTCAAGCTCATGGAACATTTTCTGTTTCCGGCACAGTACGCGTTCCTATTTGGCAAGGCGGTAGGACCAGGGGACAAACTGAGATAGCCGAAGCCGCGCTGGTCCAACGCCGGGCCGAATTGGAAGACGTCAAAGGCCGTATCGAAAGTGAAGTGCGAAATGCTTACTTCGATTTGCAGGCGGCGTCGAGCCAGGTTGAAGTAGCACGTAAAAACATTCAGGTGGCAACACAGAACCTGGATCTGACGCGGCAACGTTTTGCAGCCGGCGTCAGTGATAACCTCGAGGTCGTGCAGTCTCAGGAAGCGTTGTCAACCGCTAACACTGATTACATCAACAGTGTGTTTGCTCATAACCTGGCGAAGTTAAGCCTGGCACGAGCGATTGGACGCGCAGCCGAAGCTCTGCCACAGTTTCTGAAGATCCAGTAGACCACCTCCGCCACAAAGAAGCACAAAAGGCACAAAAATCAATGTAAATCCTTTGTGCTTTTTGTGCTTTTTGTGGCTGACTCTTGCGCCTGGCGGTGCAAACAAAGAAGCGGTCGATCTCTTGATCCCCGCGTTGGTGGTGAACTTTGTCCAGGGCTTTCCTAACGATCGACTTCGATGTTTGCCGGCTTGATGTCCGCCGGAATAAAGCTGCGATCGACAAGGTCCTTCATATTGATAGGCTTCTGAAGAATTCCTGCCTTGAGCGCCATGTCGTGAATGCGCTGCAATTCCTCATCAGTCGGCGTCAGCATGCGATAGCTCACGCGATCCGGTGGCTGCGTCAGTACATAGCGCACGACTTTCTCATCCTGTCGAAAATAAGGCGAAACGACCTTTGCGGCTTCGAGTCGATGGTTCTCGGCCCATTCACCACTCTCCGCAATACCGCGCACGAGGTCGCGCACTACAGCGGGCCTTTCGCGGATTAACTTTTCCGTCACGACGAGCACGCACGAGATGAAGTGCGGCCAGATATCCTTGACGTGATAAAGCACGCGACCGCTGCCATCAAGCTCAGCCTTGGCAGCGTGTGGCTCACCGACAAAATAAGCGTCGATCGCCTTAGCGGCAATCGCGCCGGGCATGTCAGGCGGGGGCAGCTCGACAAACTTTATTTCGTCCACGCCAACGCCCTGGTCCTCCATCAGTTTCCGAATGACCAAATACTGATTACTGTATTTGCTTGGAATGGCGAACGTTTTGCCACGCAGATCGCGCAGACTCTGAGCCGGCAAATCATTGCGGACAATCACGGTCGATCCGTCACGGTGGCCCAAGTAGACAATCTTGACCGGCACTCCCTGCTCGCGCAGTTTCATTGCGAGGGGCGCGATCATGAAAGTCGCTTCCAGCCGGCCGCTCTTGATCGATTCGACGACCGTGGGGAAATCTGTGAAACGTTGCGACTCGAACCGAGTCGCGGTGCTGGTCCTGGTGGCGTAGTCAGTGACCGGGCACGTTAGGTGTCACGTGACCGGCAAAAAACCAACCCTCAGGTCTTCACGGGCTTCCACTTCTTGCGACGCTCCGCGCGACGCAAGCCTCCAGGGCTTGAACCTGATCACACCGAGCACGGCTATCAACAGCAAAAGGCCCACTACCCAGCGAACCACTGAAGAACGAAACATTGTCTCCTCCCAACTATGAAACCAGCGATGAAAGAGCCGCGCTCCCTTTGCGCTCCAGCCCCATTTCCGCAAGGATCTTATGAACTGTCTCTACCACGCGTGGATGGGTTGGCTCGCGCGGGCGCGCGATATTAAGGTGAAACTCACAACAGATCCGCGCCGGCCGTTCGGAAAGCACGATAATGCGATCGGCGAGCTGCGCCGATTCCTCGATATCGTGTGTTACCAATACCACGGTGCGCGGCAATTGATCGAGCATTCGCGCGAGCTCATTCCGCATGCGCAAACGCGTCAAATAATCCAGTGATGAAAACGGCTCGTCCAACAACAGGATGTCAGTATCGCCGACGAGCGCCCGCGCCAACTCCACTCGCTGGCGCATGCCTCCCGAAAGCTGATGTGGATAATGATTGGCGAACTCCTCAAGCCCGATCAAATGCGTTATCTCCTCGAGCTGGCGCGCGCGTTCCGAGTCGTTGCCAAGATCCCGCAATCCCAGCGATATGTTCTCGGCAACGGTCAACCACGGGAAAAGACTGTCATGCTGGTAAACCATGCGCACGCGACCGGCGCACTCCACTCGGCCAGTTTCGGGCTTGAGGAATTTCGAAAACAGATTGAGCAGCGTCGTCTTGCCACACCCCGACGGCCCTACAACGGCAACGAATTCTCCATCGGTTACCTCCAGAGACAGATGGCGAAAGACGTCCACGGCGCCGAAGCTGAGCGATACGTCCTCGAGACGCAACGGCTTATCGTTCATAACCCCACCTGATACTCGAGATTCTCGTCAACTGGAGCAACACGCGATCTATCACCACGCCGATCACTCCAATCACGATCATGCCGCAGACCAACAAGTCCATGCGCAAGCCATTGCGCGCATCCCAGATGGCGAAGCCCAAACCTGCGCGGCCGGCAATCATCTCTGCTGCCACGACCACCAGCCACGCCAGGCCCGCAGTGACCCGTAATGAAGTAATAACCTGCGGCGCTATCGCCGGCAATGTGACTTTGGTGAGCACTTCGTTATTGCTGAAGCCGTAGTCGCGCGCCACGCGAAAGTAGACTGAGGGAATACTTGCAACCGCGGCCACTGTGGCTAAGACGACCGGAAAGAATGAGGCCATGAAGATCAGAAAAACCGTCGGCAGGTCGCCGATTCCAAACCAGAGAATCGCAAATGGTATCCAGGCCAATGGTGAGAGACTGCGGAAAAAATTGACGACCGGCAGGAACGCGGTTCGTGCCCGCGCATGATGGCCCAACCAGAGTCCGGCGGGAATACCGGTAAAGACAGCAAGAGCAAAGCCAGTCGTCACGCGAAACAGAGAGGCCACCACGTCATCAACGAGCCGGCCATTGCGCAACTCTTCGACGAAGCCTCTCGCTACGGCAGCAGGAGATGGAAAAACGGATTCAGGAAACAATCTAAAACGAGCAAGCGCGGCCCATATTAGCAATGCGACCAGCACGACCACGAATGGAAGAATGCGCGCTCTCGAAGATATTTTTTCTTCAGTCATGTTTGCAGTTTCAGTAATTCGAAAATAATAAGCGGTTTGGAGATTCCTGCCCCGCGTTACTGATTACACCGGTGGTTGAACTGCCGACGAGCGCTGAGCGCACCGCGGCAGGCGACGCAGATCGATGGCTCTCCAGGTAAAGCGCTACGACGCCGGCCACGTGCGGCGCTGCCATCGACGTACCTGACGCAGTCGCGATCATCAGATCGCTGCCGATCCAGGCCGAGGTGATACTGACGCCGGGTGCAAAAAGATCGAGCGTAGGTCCGTAGTTTGAGAACTCTGCTCGAGCATCGTACCGGTTCGTAGCGCCGACCGTTATCGCTTCGGAGACGTCCGCCGGAGAATAACTTCCCGCGTCACTGTTCCCATTCCCGGCCGCTACTACGTACGTCACCTGCGCTCTGATTGAATTCCTGACTGCCGCATCGACGGCTCTGTCAGTATCTCCACCGAGACTCATGTTGGCTACCGCCGGGGAGCCCTGTTGGGCCGGCTGCGCGCGATGCCACGTCACGAAGTTGACTCCGGCGATGACGTCCGACCACGAGCCGGTGCCTTGACAGTTGAGCACGCGCACACCGAACAGGCGCACCTTCTTAGCCACGCCAAAAGTCCGACCGCCGATGATACCCGCCACGTGCGAACCGTGTCCGTTGCAATCAACGCCGTCACCCTCACTTTGCAACGCGTCGAAGATGGCGAAGGCACGCCCGCTGAATTCCCAGTGTGTGGGAAGAATGCCGGTGTCTATGACATAGGCGTTCACGCCCTCACCATCGTTGTAATACGCATAGAGATCGTTAAGCGGTAGATAGTGCTGATCAATGCGATCGAGTCCCCATGAAGCGTGGGGCTGCGGGTTCAAGTCTGCGTTCGGGTCGGGCGTCATGACGATCGGGTCTGTGTCTGGCGTCCCCACCGCGATGGCGCCGTCTTGTTCAATGAATGCGACGCGCGAGTCCTGGCTCATCGCGACCGCCTGCGTCTGGGTAGCGTTCAAGAGAAAGCCCTTGAGCGCTACGCCCCAGGTTGTCGTGAAACTGCCGCCGTAAGTGGACGTCAGGGCTGTGGCTGTCGCAACCACCTGTGAATCGTCAGGAGGTCCATCGGACGTCGAACTCGACTCGGGCGAGACGGCCAGGGCGGCTGAAGTCTGAGCGGTCCTGGGAGTTGCTGCTAAAGGTGTTGGAGTCGGATCGGCGACGGGACTCAAGTTCGTGGTCGCCAGCACGACGACATAGCGGTTGGGTATCGGATTGGCGACCGTGTAGAACTTGACCGGAGTCTGGCTTTTGATAGAAAGAGGAGCGAATGCCGCCACATATAAAAGAGTGGCGGCGAGCAACAGGACCAGCGTCTTCCTCATCGAGTTTCTCCTATCGATCATCCACAGATTACACAGATTCTATAATCAAATCTGTGCCATCTGTGGATAAAACAGCGAAAGTATGTCTATCACTGAAGGAAACCAGCGTGGCATTTTCCGAAAATGCCACGGTGCTGGGACACGAGGTGCGCTGAAATGTGCGCCCGGCGTGCGACCGGCAATGGATGGGGGCGGTGAACAGAGTATCCACAGATGAGGTGCTGAACAAGGCATATCGCCTCGCTTACTTTCTCCATCAGGACAAAGGTACGGCAATCCGGATCGTAGCCGCTGCCACGCTCAAATTGAACGTTGCGATGGCAGTTCAGAGCAAGCGACTGTACTACATCCCCGTGGGGAGGTTTTCGCGCGGAGAGTCGCGTCGGACTGACGGCATCCGCAGCAAAGCCGTGTTCAGCGATCTTCACTTGCTCCAACGCCTGATCTATGGCGAATCCGAACCTTATGAACGCCAGAAGGAGCTTGCGGCCCAGGCAGGCTCGCCAGACGTTCGCGTCGATGGCGACCCAGCCAGTGAGGAAGACCTCCTCGTTTACTTCATCAAGCACCTGGTGAGAATTACGACGAAGCGGAACGCCTTCTACGTTACGCTCGGCGTCAGCCGGCTCCTACACAGCTACAGCACGCTTGAAACGATGGAAATCTATAACGCAGTGATCGGTGAGCCTGAGCGAGTCAAGGACGACTACTATTACCGCTCGCGTAAAGCCGTCTTGATGCACGAGATGTATCAGCGTTTCGGACAGTTGATCCGGGTCTCTCGCCAGCGGCGGGGTGAAGAGAGGTTCGAGACTCAGCAGGGATCAAGCGAACAACGATCGCTCGTGAGAGAGTGTCTCCGCCTGTTCACCCCCTGGGACACGCAATGCTTCGTCCCGCGTGACTTCGATCCGCTCAAGACGGTGATTGCCCGGCTGACATCGAAGAGTAGCGACGACGAAAACACAGTCGAGATCAATCGCATACACGCCGTCCTGCACCCGGATTGCTTTGGGAGATTAGTCGCCGCTTTCGGCTACGGCCCACCCGAGGAGCGAATGGAGTTGCCACGTTTCTTCTCGAACCAGACGGACGATCAATCCCCGCCCCGGCAACGCGGTGCACCTACGGACCTGAGCGCGGAAGAACTTGCCGAGATTAACGACATGCTTGCCGAACAGGCCGGGCGTCGCCGCCGTTCGTCACCGACCGCTGTGATACGCATCATGGTTGATGGAGTTGAACGCGCGACGTTAAATCCCGTCGAGCAGTCGAGCATTAGTTTTAGCGCCGAAGAGGACGCAGAAACTATCGAAGTGAGGACGACGGATCCAAGCGGCGATTTGCTGCTCGCGACGCACCTGCTCACTTCCTATGGGGAAGACGCACGCGACAGGGCTATCGTCTCTTCAATCCGGTTGGAAGGCGGCCAGAAACTGTCACTCAACATTACAAGGCGACCGGGCGAAGCGAACGGCGTGGCCGACCTGTTGGTCAAGTTCGGCTATCAAGAAACGAATCCGCGTAGAGTTGCCCGTTTGTGGTGGCAACGGCTCAGGCTTCGCTTTGGCCCGAAGCAATCAGCGGGACTTGTCTTCGTCGGCAGTGTGTTGATTATTTGCCTGGTAAGCTATCTCGGATATGTGAGACTAAGATCGCAGTTAACAAGTGGACCAGCACAGACCAGCGGCGTACAGACGACTCCGCTTCCTACTCAAGTCCCGGTGGCGCAGGTGCCCCAGGTAAACGACAAGACCAACGGACCTGCCCCTCCCGCGACTAAACCGGCGCGACCTGGAAGTAACAGATCAACCGCAGCGAAGACTCCCGCCGCTTCACCCGGCAAAGGCGTTCCGGCACAGGCGCGTGACGAAGAAGTTACCGTCGATGTGACGCGCAGCGGCAGCGTAGTTGGCAATCTGAAGCTGAGGGAAGTAAAGAAGGTCTATATAGAAATACGCGGTGACGCGGTGTTGGACGAACTACGACGTAACCTCGTTGAGAGTTTAGGCTCGAGCGGCGTGGTTGCTGCAGCGACAAACGCCGACGAAGCAGATGCATCACTCAAGATCGTGGTGTTGCGAGGCGGCCCGCAAATTAAAGTGTCAGCACTGCTGGTCAACGCGCGCGGAACAGTGCTTTGGCCCAAAGCGAGAGGCGCGCGCCGTTATTCCGGCGAGCCCAGCAAAATCATGTCCGGCATAGTCAAAGATTTGTTGTCCGAGATCAGACTGGCGCGCACCGGGAGCGCCCGACCTTAGAGTAGTAGTGCGCTTTAGAGTAGTAGTGCGCTTTGCCTCAAAATTCGGTACGAGCTTGGGCACAGTCAGTACCACCCGCGGTAGCGGGTGGGTGCGTAGCGCTCAAGCAGTTCGGTGCACATGGCTACGCACCCACCCGCTACCGCGGGTGGTACTGACTGTGTCCAAACCTTACTTCGGCTCGCCTTGGAGCACGAAGCCTGCCCAGTAATAAGGCGCCTGCCAGCGTGGCTCACGCCAGATTGCGATTTGCGCCTCCCGGAGAGCCGCTGCGGCGTACGGTCGTTTCGGCCCCAGGAGCCCACGATAAAAATCCGACATCAACCGCGCGGTGGCTTGATCCTGGACGTCCCAGAGACTCACCAGCACACGCTTCGAACCTGCATACATGAAGCCGCGCGTCATCCCATAGAGACCCTCGCCCTTCACCTCTTTGCCAAGTCCGGTGCGGCAACCGCTTAGCACCACCAACTCGGCTCCCAACCTCAGGTTGAAAACCTCATGCGAGCGCAAGAAGCCATCCTGCGGTCTCCCCTGTCGGTCTAACATCGAGAGGGCGATGCCGGAAAGCTCCGGGTGCATACTGTCAAGGAAGCTATGAGTGGCGAAATGGATGATGCGATACTTGCTCATATCATCACTCATCGCCGCTGCACGATTAGCTTCAAAGCCGAGCGCAGCCTTACGACCCGTTCGAGGAGCGAGGGACAAGATCGCCTCTGCCTCTTCTCGCGTATAGGGAAGCCGCGCCAACGCCGGTGCACCTTCCGGAGACTGCCTCACGTCCGAAGTAACCATCTCTGCCACAGGCGCTGTGTGGTGCCCGCCGCGGCTCGACGACTCTCCAGTGATCCTTTCATCAGTCTTATCGAACACGGGATCCGCGAAGACCGCCACGACTTTCTCAGCCGGCGCGCGTCCGAAGACCTCCCGCCTGAGTACTGCGAGCGTTGAAGCCGACGGAATACTCGTCACTTCGTGCTCAACCATCAGCGGGACGAACCGGCCCGGTCGAGAGCGGGCGGGGACTGTAAGTGCGGCGAACGGCAGATACTCCAGTGCGCCGTCGGGAACCACGAGCAGCCGCTTTCGTCCTAACTGTGCGGCGACTGGTCCAAGAAGCATTTGGCTCAAAGCCGTGGCCGCCTGCGGATATTCGGTATCGGCCTGTTGTATTCGCTCGCGCTTCTCATCGACAGTTTCAAACTTCACGTAGCGGTTGCGAGCGGTTAAGAGATCATAGCAGCGCCGGGCCGCCGCCTCGATTGCGGCGCGCGGCGGTAGTTCGTAGCTCGAAAAGGAAGTCGCTGTCACTGCCCAGAGATAACTGCGCTCTTCGCCCAGCGAGTATTCCACCAGCAACGTCGCGTCATCCGTGACCGCGGTTTGAATCTCCTTTAAATCGAGAGGCGCAGGCTGCGTCAGCGCTGCGTACCGCGGGCTATGGGCTTTCAACTCCGCCTCGACCGCGAGAAGCTGCGTCAACAGTTCCTCGATCTTGCTTCGCACAGCAGCCGCCGACTCCTCCGTGTGCTGACCGCCGAATAAACGCATCTGTCGTTCTGCTTCAGCGTTGAGCATCTGGTGCAAAGAGCGCTCGCGCGCAAGCAGACCGGGATCAACGCCTTGACGTATGTCGGCGCTGGCTTCGGCCAACAGATCTATCAGGCTCCGCGCACGCGCCTGTTCGTAAGTCTTCAATGCGGCGACGTCAAACCCCATTTCTGGTTGACGACGATGAAGACGCATCAGCAGATCGATGTGCAGCTTGTATAAATCTTGTACCGAGGCGAAGTAGCTGGCGCGCAGATCTCGACTGGCGACCTTGGTGCGGAGTGTGTTGATGATGGCAAGCGCGGCCTCGGTCCTTGCACTGGCGCCGAGAAGGTCATCGAGATCGGATTCGGCGCGCGCCATCCCGTAAAGGGCGGCGACTTCCCCGTTGCGATCTCCCACAGCCCGCCAGATCGGCAGAGCCTTGTCATAGTATTCCAACGCTTTCCGCGGCTCGCCCGACAAACCGAAGACGCGTCCGAGCTGGTTGAGTGTTATCGCCTCGCCCTGGCGATCACTCACGGCTACTCTCAACTGGAGCGCACGCTCCAGATATTCGACGGCCTTACGCTGATCTCCCAAAGAATTGTACGCAGTTCCGGTATGAGTGAGCGCACCAGCCTCTGTCTTGCGGTCGCCAATCTCACGTGTGAGCGCGAGCGCCTGGTCCAGGTATTCGAGCGCCTTCTTCGGATCGTTCAGAAGGTTGTAGACGGTGCCCATGTTGGTGAGCGTCGCGGCCTCCACCCGGCGGTCCTTTATCGCGCGCACTAGCGGGAGCACCTGGTCGAAGTAGTAAAACGCCTTCTGCGGCTCACCCAAAAGGTTGTAGACGGTGCCCATGTTGTTGAGGACCGTCGCTTCATTCCGGCGGTCACCAACAACCCGCCATAAAGGGAGTGCTTGCGCGAAATAATCGAGAGCCTTTTGCGGCTCGCCTAATAATCTGTAAACGTTGCCGATCTGTGTGAACGTCCCTGCCTCGCCGCTCTGATCTCCGACTGCGCGCATGACGGGAAGCGCGAGGCTATACGACTCAAGCGCCTTCTGCGGCTCGCCCAGTGCGTAATAAACGCCGCCGTTGATATAAAGCGTGATGGCCTCTAAATGACGGTCACCAACGGCGCGCCAGACGGTGAGTGCCTGGTTAATGTGCTCGAGCGCCTTTTTGGGCTCGCCCAGAAGGTTGTAGACCGTGCCCATGTTGGTGAGCGTCATGGCTTCTCCGCGCCGGTCGCCCGCATCCCGCATCAGGCGCAATGCTTCTACGTACCGCTCGATGGCCTTGCGGCGCGACTCGGCGGTTCTTTCGCTTTGGAGTTGCGCACCGGCGAAATAGGAACGCTCGGCGGCCACGCGTGTGCGGTCTGCATCGGTCGCAGTCCTCAGATCCTCGATCCACACCTCGTATCGTCCAGCCGATGCGCCTTTCTCCAGCGAGCGCACATTCAGGCGGTATGCACCGCTGACTTCCGCCACGAGCGAAACCGTTTCCAACCCTCGTGTGCCGCTCAGGTTATTGTCTACTTCGACGATGGGTTTTCCATCCGCTCCGAACAACGCCAACACGACATCGATGCCCCTTTGTTCTACCACCACGCGTGTGTATTGGCCGGCGCTGAGTGTTACCTGATACGCGTGCTCTTCGCCTCCTCGCATTTCGCGCGCGACCGGCTGGCCAACGACGAGTTCCTGTTGTGCCTGTGCGACATTCACTGCCCCGCTCAGCAGCAGAAGCCCAGCCACGACGGCGCATCGCAGAACACATCCCGAACCGGAGGATTTATAAAGCAGGATTATTTCCGTCATGATGGAGTCCGAGATTCTATTACTGCGGGTAAGGGGTGTAAATCCTCACCCGCGGCTCCGAATCGAAGGCGCGGGTGAGGCCAGTTGCTCAGGGCGTGTGGGAGGAGTGCGAGTAGATCCAGCGGGAGCCGGCTCACATAAAGCCATTACTCGCCGGCTGCGATTGCCCTCTTGGTTCCTGGCGGCGAAGCGTTATGACTCGCGAGTAGCTCCTGCTCGGTAATCGGGCGTGTGATGGGCCACGGTGAGTTGGTAGAAGTCAGCATAACGGGCGCGCAGGAACTAGTGGTTGTTGCCGCAGAGGACGCAAGGCGTCCGGATGGGGCTGCCGTCTGGAAGTCGTTGGTCGTCGTGGCGCGACACACACTAAGCGTGGCCATCGCCTGAGACTGCATCCCGCCTCCATTGACTTGCGGGGATGACAAAGACGGGCCCGCCGGAGCCGTGCCCGAGCCGCCCGTATCGAGCACTTTTACCGCTCCGTCGGATACGCGTGTGAAAGTGAATTTCGGATAGACACTCAGCGACGAGTCAAACGTACCGCCGTCGCTAAATGACATCGACCCACCCGAGGTCTTGACATCGGATAGGTTCACTTTGACATTCCAACTCTCTGTGTGCCCGTCGGTGTAGCTGACAGTGATTGGGTTGATGCTCTGTAGATTGAGCGCGGTCATGGTGATCGTCGTGGAGCCGGGCGTGAAGACATCCTGGTTCCGGTGGATGATTGTGTCAGTGTCGCTCACTGCTGGGTTCAGAGGTACGCCTACAAGCGGCACGAGGCCGGCGTATTGTTGTGACCCTGATCCGAAGAAGCCTGCGGGTACCGGGGAAGCCTGGAAATTGTGATAGGTTTCGCCGTTTGCCGTAGTCTCAAATTCGTCGTTCCCTGCCTGGATATAAGTGGTCAGCGCCGCCCTGCTCCTCGTAGTGACGAACAAGCCAACTACCAGAGCCGCTCCGACAAGGAACGCCAAGCCGAGCATGACCGGTTTTCTGTAAAGCCTTCGTGTGATTTCTTTCATAGCTCTTCCTCCTCACGAAAATTCTTTTTCTCCGAACTCCGCGGAGCAGCCTGGACTTCGGATCAAGAATCCGTTGCCGCCATGCTTGCTATTTTCTCCGGGTCTTCGGCGTTTGGGATTTGAACACGTCTTCGAAATCTTTTACTTCTCCGTTCTTGCTAAGCTGCCCAGTCACAAAAAACACAAAGGATTTCCGCTGATTTTTGTGCCTTTGTGCTTCTTTGTGGCGGATCCTTCTGCGGCGTTTCCAAAAATGCCACGCCAGTTTCTCCGGGTGGGGGTCATACTATTTTCTGCACCCGACTACAAACGATCGGATATGCGGCGTTGCCCAACCTCAGCCGCTGGATATAGGCGTTTTCGGATTCCTCTCCGCTAATCGCCTGGCCCAGATTCTCCCAACTCAGACATTCGTGTAAGGAGTCGTTGACTGCGAACGGTTAACGGCGCCCGCAATGGGCCGTGGTTTGTGCGCGGTTAATAGATATGCGTGGGAAAGCGGTGGATACAGTGTCATTACCTGGGAAAATGCGAAGACGCTTTCTGGGTCTTTCACCGGTCGAGGTGAGCTTCGCCAGACGCGGCTTCCTCGCGGGCGAAGAGGAAGCTCGCCGGCGTCTTGAGCAAATCGGTATCACTTTTCTGAGTGGCTATCACGCGGCGCTCGAGGAGACAGGGTTCTTGTCACTCGAGGGACGGCTCGCAACCGTAGACGCAGAGTTGCGGGGTTTCGCTTTCGAAGGTGCCGCGATGGGGCTTGCGCTACTCGACTGCTTGACGCCCTGGCGGAAGGACCGCTGGCGCACTTTCACCGAGCGATTAGCCGAACCTCACATTTACATGATGCATGTGGGATTGGGGTGGGCGCTTGCACGTTTGCGGCGATGCGTTACGTCGCACCTCGCGCGGCTCGACACTCTGCTTGGTTGGCTGGTCGTCGATGGTTACGGTTTTCACGAAGGTTATTTTAATTGGCGTCGATACGCCGAAGGGCGAGCGATGCCCGCCGGACTCGACGGCTACGCGCAACGCGTCTTCGACCAGGGCCTCGGTCGCAGTATCTGGTTTGTGAAATGCGCGGACGTGGCGGCGGTTGCGAGTGCGATCGACGCCTTTCCTCTAACGCGACGCGACGACCTGTGGAGCGGAACGGGTCTGGCCTGCGCCTACGCCGGCGGCCGCGGACGGGACGCAATAGAGTCGTTGCGAGCAGCAGCAAACGGACACTTGCCGGCGCTTGCGCAGGGAGTGGCATTCGCCGCCAAGACCCGCCAGCGCGCAGCGAACCTCAACTCTCATACAGACACCGTCTGCCGTGTGATGTGCGGGCACTCTGCCGAAGAGACCGCAGCAATCACCGATGCCGCTTTGGAAAACTTGCGCGGAGAGGGCGGGTTACCGGCGTACGAGGTGTGGCGCCGCCGCATTCAGAACAAACTCGCACTGGAGGCTGCAAGCATATGACGATGAAAGAAGGTGCATTCCGGCGTCAGGCCGCAAAGTTGACTGCGATCATTCTTATCCTTGTCGTCTACGCTTTCGCTCGTGTGCCTGAGCCCTCGGAGTCAGAGTTGGCCCAACTCGCCAAAGGGTTCCGTTTCCACGCATCGCCACTGCCGACGATGAGCGGAGAAACGCCGAAGACAATTCGCGACGTCAATCCATCGTTGCGTCGCATTGCCGGCTGGGTGTCCAGCGTCGGTGCAGCGGTGGCGCTGAACGACCTCGATGGTGACGGGCTGCCGAACGACGCGTGTTACGTTGACACCAGAATTGATAAGGTCATCGTCACGCCGGTGCCGGGCACTCCCGCGCGCTATCAGCCCTTCACTCTCGATCCAACCAATCTCCCTTACGACTCCGCGACGATGGCGCCGATGGGCTGCCTGCCCGGAGACTTTAACGAAGACGGTCTCATGGACGTGCTCGCCTATTACTGGGGTAGGACTCCAGTACTGTTCATCAAACGGAACCAGCCCGGACTCAACGTCGACAGTTACACGCGGAGCGAAGTGGTCCCCGGCAACGGCGCCCGCTGGTATACGAACGCGGCGACGCTCGCCGATATCGACGGCGATGGCCACACTGATTTAATCATTGGCAACTTCTTCCCGGATGGAGCACGCATCCTCGACGCACGGGCCAGCGCCGCCGACGAGGTGCAGGACTCGATGTCGCTCGCTCAAAACGGCGGACGAAAGCATCTCCTTCTATGGAAAGCGCCGGCACAATTCGAGGAAGTCAACGGCGCACTTGACGAGCAGAGTGCTCGCGGTTGGTCACTCGCAATTGCAGCGGGCGACCTCGACGGCGACTTGCTCCCCGAAATCTATTTCGCCAACGACTTCGGTCCCGATCGCCTATTGCACAACCTCTCGACGCCCGGTCTCCCGCGCTTCGAATTGTTAGAAGGACGACGATCATTTACGACGCCGAAGTCGAAGGTGCTTGGCCACGACTCGTTCAAGGGCATGGGTGTTGACTTCGGCGATTTGAACGGCGACGGGTGGCCCGACATCTACGTCAGCAACATCACCCAGGAGTATGGGCTCGAAGAGAGTCATTTCGTCTTCCTCAGCACGGGACACGTGGAGCTTATGAAGGAGGGCGTCGCCCCCTACATTGATCGCAGCGAGTCGCTGGGCCTTTCGCGTAGTGGTTGGGGATGGGAGTCACGACTGGCCGACTTTAACAACGACGGCGTGCTCGAGGCGTTGCAGGCGACCGGCTTCCTTAAAGGCAACGTCAACCGTTGGCCCGAACTACACGAAGTTGTTATCGGCAACGATCAACTACTACGCAACCCGCGCAGTTGGCCTGTCCTTCAAGCTGATGCTGACATCAGCGGTAACGATCATAATCCCTTCTTCGTGCGCGGATCGGATGGGCGTTTTCACGATATCGCCGCTCAGCTTTCGTTGGACCAACCGTCGGTTAGCCGCGGGATCGCTACAGCAGACGTCGATGGGGATGGCCGTCTCGACTACGCGGTCGCGAACCAGTGGGGAACTTCATACTTCTACCGCAACGAGAGCGACAACAGGAACGACTTCCTCGGCATCAGGCTTCGCCTGCCCGCCGGAGACGACGCGTCGCAGACGCGCGTGTGTCGTGAAGGAAAGGATGTGACCGTGCTCCCCTCGCGTCCCGCAATCGGCGCCGAGGCGCGGGTGTTTCTGACTGGACGCGCGCCGCTCGTGCAGCAGGTTGACGGCGGCAACGGGCATTCAGGCAAGCGCAGCCCCGACTTGCAATTCGGGCTGGGCCATCTTGCTCGAAACGATCTCGTAACTGTCGAACTCCGCTGGCGCGACACGCGCGGAGGGCTGCAACGCGAAACGATTCAATTGTCGCCGGGCGGTTGGTACATCATCCTGCTCGGTCGTGAAAAGGGAGTCATCAATGAGTGCGCAAGAGGTTAGCAATCGGGTGGACCGTCTGGGAGGACTGCGGCGCTTCGCAGTTGCCATCACAGTCCTCAACATCCTGGGCCATACTTTCTTTGGCTTCGAACAGTCGTGGGCACAGCCCGTTGTCGCGTTGGCCTCCGCCTACAGCGCCGAGCTGCTGCTCGAGATCATCGACGCGCGTTGTAACCGGCGCGCGCTTCGATTCTCGGGCGGCGGCGCGCGCAGGTTCGTCGAGTTTCTACTCTCGGCGCACATTTCCGGGCTCGCATGCGCCATGCTCCTTTACCCAAACGAGAGGCTCGGACCAGTTGTCTTCGCTTCCGTCGTGGCGATCTGTTCGAAGGCCGTCCTGCGCGCTCCCGCCGGAGCCGGCACGCGCCACTTCTTCAATCCTTCGAACTTCGGCATCACAGTGACGCTGCTCGTCTTCTCATGGGTCAGCATCGCGCCACCCTATCAGTTTACGGAGAACATGACGGGTCTCGGCGATTGGATCTTGCCTGCGGTGATCGTCTGCACGGGGACGTTCTTGAACGCGCGCTTCACGCACCGGTTACCGCTCATTGCGGCGTGGCTCGGTGGCTTTGTTGCGCAAGCCGCCCTGAGAAGTTTGTTTTTTGACTCTCCCTTTGAAGCGGCATTGGTGCCGATGACGGGTGTCGCTTTCGTCCTCTACACGTTCTACATGGTGACTGACCCAGCTACAACGCCGGCAGGGCGGCGGGATCAGATCGCATTCGGCTTCAGTGTTGCTGCTGTCTACGGGCTGCTTATGGTGGCCCATGTGGTCTTCGGACTTTTCTTTGCTCTGACAATCGTCTGCGCCTTCCGAGGGCTGTGCGCCTATGCCATGCGGTGGGTCAGGGGCCATGCGCGTGAAGAGCGTGATGCCGTCGTCGCGCCGGCTACGTTGAGTCCGTCGTCGCCAGCTCCAGCCATGGTGAGGGAGGCGTGAGATGCGACAAGCAATAGCCATCGTCGGCATGGCGTGTCGCTATCCGGACGCGCGTTCGCCCGGCGAGCTCTGGGAAAATGCGCTCGCCGGACGCCGCGCTTTCAGACGCATCCCCGCTGAGCGACTCAATCTCAACGACTATCTGTCGTCTGATCGCCAAAGCCCCGATCGAACATACTCTACAGAAGGAGCCTTCATCGAGGGTTACGAGTTTGATCGCGCGCGCTTCCGCGTGCCGGGTGAAACCTATCGCGCGACCGACCCAGCGCACTGGTTAACACTGGATGTCGCTGCTGCGGCACTCCAGGATGCGGGCTTCCCGGAAGGCGAGGGGCTGCCCCGCGAAGCAACCGGCGTCTTTATCGGCAACACGCTGACGGGCGAGTTCTCACGCGCGAACACGATGCGCCTGCGCTGGCCGTATGTCCGGCGAGTAGTGAGGAAGATACTAGAAGAGGACGCGTGCCCGGCCGAGCGCCAGTCTGAACTCCTCGCCCAAATCGAGACCCTCTACAAAAAACCTTTCCCGCCGGTCGGCGCGGAGACACTCGCCGGTGGCCTCTCCAACACCATCGCCGGGCGCATCTGTAACCACTTCGATCTCAAGGGGGGTGGCTACACAGTTGACGGAGCGTGCGCATCCTCGCTCCTCGCTGTCATCAATGCCTGCATGTCGCTCACTGCCGGCGATCTGGAGGTGGCTGTCGCAGGCGGTGTTGACTTGAGCACCGATCCGTTCGAACTTGTGGGGTTCGCTAAAACTGGCGCGCTCGCGGCAGACATGATGCGAGTCTATGACGCGCGCGCGGCGGGCTTCTGGCCCGGCGAGGGCTGCGGCGTGGTCGTCCTGATGCGCCATGAAGATGCTCTCCTGATGCGGCGGCGAGTTTACGCTGTGATACGCGGTTGGGGCGTCTCCTCGGATGGCAGCGGCGGTATTACTCGCCCGGAAGTCGAGGGCCAACTCATCGCCTTGCGACGTGCGTACGAACGCGCGGGCTACGGTGCCGACACGGTCGCATACTTCGAAGGACACGGAACTGGAACAGCAGTTGGTGACGCGACTGAGCTTCAGGCGCTGGCGCGCGCACGCGGATCAAAAGCCTCGCCACCCTCAGCCCCAGTCCATTCAGTAGTCAGTTCAGTCAAGGCCATCATCGGTCACACAAAGGCCGCCGCCGGCGTTGCCGGCCTGATCAAAGCGACCATGGCGCTCGGCGCGCAGATCCTGCCGCCCGCTATTGGCTGTGATCAGCCACACGAAGAACTGAAGGGATCTACGCTCCGCACTCTCAAACGGGGCGAACTATTCTCCCCTGACGCGAGCCTGCGTGCGGGCGTCAGCGCAATGGGTTTCGGAGGCATCAACACGCACGTGACGCTGGAAGCGCCACACGATGAGCGCCGCCAGTCCCTCACATCCAAAGAGCGTGCCCTACTCTCATCTGCGCAGGATGCCGAACTGTTTCTCTTCTCCGCACAAGACGTCGCTCAACTCGAGAATCAAATCGAGCGCCTGCTTGTCTATGCCGGCCGTCTTTCGCGTAGCGAGTTGACAGATCTTGCTGTGCGCCTGTCGGAGACGCTGCGTCCCCTTCAAGTCCGCGCGGCGGTGGTGGCATCAAGCGCGGCCGAACTCTCTGGCCGGCTTGAAGCGCTGAGGTCACACGTGCGCGGCGGCGCGGTGCGGCTGATCGATCCGCGTGGCGGACTCTTTTTGAGCACTGACTCGTCGTCAGCACGCGTTGGCTTTCTCTTCCCGGGCCAGGGGTCGCCGACATACAAGGATGGCGGGGCTTGGCGTCGCCGCTTCGATTTCCTTGAAGATCTGTACGCGAACGCGGAGAAGGAGTGGCGCGGCGACGGCGTCTCGACTGAGGTAGCGCAGCCTGCAATCGTTGCGTCTTCGGTTGCGGCCCTGCGTGTCCTCTCGAGATTAGGGATCACTGCGACCGTCGCCGTGGGCCATAGCCTCGGCGAGTTCACCGCGCTCCACTGGGCCGGATCTCTGGACGAGTCTTCACTGCTACGCATCGCCCGTGCGCGCGGTCGCGCGATGGCAGAAGTCGAAGGACCTGCGGGCGCAATGCTGAGTATTGCGGCAGGCAGACAAGCAGTCGAGCAGATTTTGAACGGCGAAGGAGTTGTCATCGCCGGTCTCAACTCGCCCACACAGACAGTCCTTTCGGGCAAGGCAGCCGAAATCAGCGCGGTCGCGCGCCGCGCCGAGGCGCACGGGCTGCGCACAACGTCGTTACGCGTCTCCCACGCTTTCCATTCCCCGCTGGTCGCGTCCGCCGGGACTCGTTTGTCAGCGCACTTGGAGCGCGAAGAGTTTGGGCCACTCCAACGCCCAGTCTGTTCGACCGTGACGGGCCTTCACCTCGGCCCGGACGCCGACTTACGTGCGCTGCTCCGCGAGCAAGTGACTTCGCCCGTCCGCTTTATGGAGGCGGTTGATGCGGCCGTCACCTCGAGCGTTGATCTCTGGCTGGAGGTCGGCCCAGGACAAACTCTATGCGGGCTAGTCGGCGAGTTCCGTGACGAGCCCGCCGTTGCCCTCGATGCAGGCGGAGCTTCAATCCGGGGACTCTTGAATGCCGCCGGCGCGTGTTTCTGTCTGGGCGCACGCATCGCTCACGACGAGTTGTTCGCCGGTCGCTTCGCGCGCCCGTTCGATCTCGATTGGCACCCGCGCTTCTTTGCCAACCCATGCGAACTTGCTCCACCAGATCTGTGGGAGACAGTCAGTACCACCTGCGGTAGCGGGTGGGTGCGCAGCGCTCAAGCAGTTCGGTGCACGGCTACGCACCCACCCGCTACCGCAGGTGGTACTGACTGTCTCCAAGCTACCGACACGCCGCTGGAGGTTGTGAGACGACTTGTGGCAGAGCGGCTTGAACTCCCCCTCGCTACTATTGGAGACAAAAGCAGGCTGCTTGACGACCTTCACTTGAACTCGATCAGCGTGGCCCAACTCGTGGCCGAAGCCGCTCGCCGCCTCGGTCTTCCACCTCCACCAGCCCCGACTAATTACGCGAACGCGACTCTCTCTGAAATCGCCACGGCCCTGGAAGCCGCCGCTCACACGCAGGGCGCGACCGACGCGGACGAAGAAGCACAGCCCGCCGGTGTTGACGAGTGGGTCAGCGAATTCTCCGTCGAATTCGTCGAACGCGCTTTGCCCCGGCGGGATGGTCCAACCGAGGCTGGGGAATGGATCGTACTCGCCCCGCCAGACCACCCGCTCAAGTTCGCCTTACAAAGATCTTTCGCGCTCTCGCGCGCCGGCCGTGGCGTCGTCGTCCTTCTCCCACCCGAGCCCGGCGAGAATCACGTCGGCCTCCTGCTGGACGGCGCGCGCGCGGCGTTGAAAGGTGGCGATGACTTCCGTTTCGTGCTCGTCGAGCACGGAGGCGGCGCGGCCAGCTTCGCGCGCACGCTCCATCTTGAAGCGAAGAATCTCAACACGTGTGTGGTTGACGTGCCTCCAGAACATCCGGCGGCGGCCGAGTGGGTGCTCGCAGAGGCGCTCGCCGTACGCGGCTACGCGGAAGCGCGCTACAGCTCTGACGGCAAACGTTGGGAGCCGGTTCTGCGCCCGCTCGCGCCGGCGACGGATCAGTGTGAGTTACCACTCACCGCGAGCGACGTGTTAGTCGTTAGTGGCGGCGCGCGCGGTATCACAGCCGAATGCGCCCGCCGGCTTGCGCTTGAGTCTGGCGCACGCCTCGCTATCTTCGGTCTCTCTCAACCATCGGCGGACGACGAGATCGTTACGAACCTTGAAAGATTGAAAGCGGCGGGCATCGACTTCCGTTATTACAGCGTTGATGTGACGGACGCCGCAGCGACGCGCGAGGCCGTCCGTGAGGTGGAGAGGGATATTGGCCCAGTCACAGCCATCCTGCACGGCGCGGCGCGAAATGTTCCGTGCCTGATTGAAAATCTCGACGCGGAGACGTTCTCGCAGACGTTAACGCCCAAGATTCAGGGCGCGCAAAATCTGCTCGCGGCGATCAACCCCGACCAGTTGCATCTCTTCATCACCTTTTCCTCCATCATCGCGCGGACGGGACTGCCGGGCGAAGCCCACTACGGCCTCGCTAACGAATGGCTCACTCGTTTGACGGAGCAATGGCAGGCCGCGCACACGCACTGCCGTTGTCTCGCTGTTGAGTGGTCTGTGTGGTCCGGCGTCGGCATGGGCGCACGACTCGGCACGGTGGACGAGTTGGCGCGCAGGGGTATCACCCCAATCCCTGTAGAGAAGGGCCAGGACGCGTTGCGCAGACTGCTCTGCCGGAATTCCGCAAACGTCGCTGCGGTGGTGATGGGGCGCTTACGCGAAATGCCGACGCTTAAAGTCGAGAGGCCCGAACTTCCCTTCCTGCGCTTCCTGGAGAAACCGCGCGTCTACTACCCGGGGATCGAGTTGGTCGTGGACGCGGAGTTATCCACGGCGAGCGATCCGTATCTGGAGGACCACATGTTCCGCGGGGAGCGGCTGCTGCCGGCCGTGATCGGTCTGGAGGCGATGGCCGAGATCTTTATGGCGCTTGCCGAGACGAACGAGGCGCCAGTGTTCGAGCAGGTTAAGTTCGAGCGGCCTGTAGTCGTTAGCGATGGAGCAGCCCATACAATTCGCGTCGCCGCGCTCGTGCGCGCTCCGGGATGCGTGGAGGTCGTATTGCGCAGCTCCGAAACCAGCTTCCAGCTCGATCACTTCCGTGCAGTGTGTCGCGTGGGGAGCGCCCGACCGGAAACAACGACCCGCATGGTCCACGGCAGCACGCGCGTCACTCTGGATCCTGAGCACGACCTGTACGGGAGAGTGCTGTTCCACAGTGGACGCTTCCGTCGTCTCCGCGAGTACCGTGCGCTCAGGGCCACGGAGTGCCTGGCTGAGATCATACCCGACGGAACTACCAACTGGTTCGGCCGGTACTTACCCGGCCGCCTTGTTCTCGGAGACCCGGGCGCCCGTGATGCTGCCATCCACGCCGTCCAGGCGTGTGTTCCGCAGATCGTGCTCCTGCCGGTTGGTGTCGAGAAAATAACCGGCAGGCTTAACGCGCCGGTGGACAAGCTATTCGTGCATGCGCAGGAGAGAGAGCGCCTCGCGAACGGCTTTGTATACGACGTGGAGTTGACTGACGCCGAAGGTCGCCTGCAAGAGCGCTGGGAGAGACTGCACTTGCGCGCCGTCACGGGCACGGACTTCAAAGGCCCCTGGCCGAAAGGGTTGCTGACGCCATACGTCGAACGACGTCTGTTGGAATTAGTTCCCGGCGCGGGTGTCTCGATCGCATTTGAGCATGACCGAACCTCAGCCCGTCGCGAGCGCAGCACACGCGCAATTGAGAGGGTGCTCGGTGCGTGCAGGATCATCAGACGCACGGATGGAAAACCAGAAGCTTGCGACGGACGCGACGTGTCCGCCTCTCACTCCGGCGATCTCACGATGGCTGTCGCTGGGCGCGCTCCCGTCGGTTGTGACCTCGAACTCGTCGTGACGCGACCGCCCGAAATCTGGTCCGGCATGCTCGGCGTTGAGCGATTCAAGCTTGGCGAGGTCATTAGCCGGGAAGCACAAGAACCCCTGGACGTTGCAGCGACGCGCGTCTGGACGTCCGCTGAGTGCCTGAAGAAAGCAGGCGCCGGCATGACAGCACCTCTGGTCTTCGCCGCCGCGGCAACTGACGGCTGGGTTTTGCTCGCTTCCGGCGAATTGAAAATTGTCTCGTGTGTGGTCAAGACAGAAGGTGGGGATCTGGCAATTGCGTTGTTAACGGGGGGCGGAGATGCGCGCGTATGAATACCGGCACGTCGTCGGGTTCGAGGAGACGAACCTGGTAGGAAATGTCTACTACGTTAATCATCTCCGTTGGCAGGGGCGCTGTCGCGAGATGTTTCTTCGTGACCGCGCCCCCGAAGTCATCGAAGCACTCAAGCACGGCCTCGCGCTGGTGACCACACGCGTGTCGTGTGAGTTTATGGCGGAGCTCGTCGCCTTCGACGAAGTCATCATACGCATGCGCCTCGGTGAATTGGCGCAGAACCGTATCACGATGAAGTTCGAGTACTGGCGGCACACCACCACCGGCGAAGAGCTGGTGGCCCAGGGCGAGCAACAGGTCGCTTGCATGCAGCGCGAGGGTGAGCAGACGGTGCCCGTCCCCGTGCCCGTGCAGTTGCGGGAGGCGTTGAAAGAATATGCAAAAGGCTGAAGCGTTGATAGATGACGGCGCGAATTCGGCGTGCCGGGAAGACACGATTGCGGCACACCGCCGGGCTGTTGAGCGAGTGATTACTGCCGCGCGTGAGCGATTGTCTGAGCCCATCTCATTGCAAGACATGTCGCGGGTGGCCTATCTCAGCCCGTTCCACTTCAATCGTGTGTTTCATGGGATCACGGGTCTTCCGCCCGCCAAATTCATCTCGGCGATGCGGCTGGACCAGGCCAAGCAACTGCTCCTGAACACGCACCTGAGCATCACAGATATCTGCTACGACGTCGGCTACAACAGTCTCGGCACTTTCACCAGGCGTTTCACTCAACGTGTCGGACTCGGGCCGCGTGAGTTTCGGTATCTCGCCGAGCGAATCACGCCCGCCTCCGTTGAATCACTTTGCGCTCACTACGCCGAGCTGACAGGACGCGCAATGCAGCGCGCATCGGTTGAAGGTTTCGTTGATTTGCCTAAATCCGGCGGAGGCCCGATCTTCGTCGGTCTCTTCCCTGCTCATATACCGCAGAGTCGCCCCGCCGGTGGCGCTCTCCTGACATCGCCCGGCGCTTTCCATATTGGACCAGTTCCGGACGGCACCTATCACCTCCTTGCCGCTGCCCTGCCGCCTCTCGCTGATACGCTTGGCTATTTATTACCTGACACCGCGAACCTGTCCGTAGGGGCAGGAACCGGACCGGTGATCGTGCGACAGGGCAAAGCCAGCGGTCGATCGAACATCTCCCTGAGGCCGATGGTCTTGACCGACCCGCCACTCCTCGTCTCTCTACCCTTTCTGCTCGCAGACACGCTCAAGTGAAGTTAGCCGCAGATGAACGCAGATCCGATCTGCGCATATCCGCGTTCATCTGCGGCTAAAATTTAGTCTGAGCAGGCTCGGAATGAGCAGCAACGTAGTGACGGCACAGGTCAGAAGGCACAGACAGATCATGACGCCGAGCTGCAGGTTGGGAGCAATTTCAGACAACATCAACACCGAAAAACCCGCGGTGATCGAAGCGGCGCTGACGCAGACCGCCGGCCCGGTGAGTTTGAGCGTGCTTCGCAGAGCCTCGCTCGCGGGCATGCCTTGACGAAGCTTCTGCCGGTACGCCGTCGCCAGATGAATCGCAAAATCCAATCCGATGCCGAGCGCGATGCCCGCGAACATCGAGTTGGCGATTCCCAGCGGCGTGCCCGCAAGCGCCAGTGCGGCGAGCACCAGGAGCAGGCTAAAAGCAACGGGAAGAATGGCGATGAGACCCATCCGCGCCGATCCGAGCAGTAAAGTGATGAGAATCAGATCAGTCACCAGAGCCAACACAATCGACGACGCCTGCCCTTGGACTAACAGGCGCACCGTCAGGTAGCTTATCCACCCGTCGCCGAAAGGCACGATTCTTTGGCCCAACCCCTGGTTTGACGTTTCGCGCTCGGCGGCTCGCAGCACGTTGTCGATGCGGCTGTAATCAGCGTCACGGATAAAGACCGTAACGCGCGCCGAGCGTCGCTCCTCGTTAACGCTCTCGCGGAGCTGTGCGAGCGGCGAGTGCGAGAGCACCATGAGTCCCCGCTCGACGTCCTCCTTCGTGAGCGGCAAGCGTCCGCTGCGCAGGGCTGCGCGGTAGGCGCCGTAGTTCAAGCCGGCGAGAGACGCGTTGGTTCTCACCACGTCGTTGAAGAGACAGTTGACGGCGCCGACATGAGGAACCCTCGCAAGGACCCATTCCAGTGAGCCGAGTGCCGAGAGGCCTTCCACGCTGCTGAACCATCCTTCGCGTGTTCCGTCCACCATTAATTCGAGCGCGGTCGTTCCCGCCAGCTTGTCGTTGAAGAACCTGTCGCCTTGCACGATGTCGCTCTTAGCCGGCAGGTTGCGGATCCAACTATCGTCAACGCGCAGGCGCGTGGTCGCAAGAGCGGCGCACGCTGCGATCAGGAGGGCGCAAACGGCCACGCGCCGTGGGCTCGCCCAGCCGGTCAGCAGGCGCAGCGCTGCCGCGGCGGGGCGTCCCCCAAGAGTTACCGTGGGATCGCTTTTCAAGCGGATGCGTGGCTTCAGGAGCGCGAGCAGTGCGGGAAGCAGTGAGAACGTGAACAACGTCGAGAAGACGATCGCGGCAGAGCCGAACAGACCGAAGACCCGCAGCGGGTTGAGGCTCACGGCAGCCATGGACAGCAGTCCGACGACAGTTGAAACGGCCGTCGTGCCGATGGGGCGGGCGGCGCTGCTGAACGCGGCCACAATTGTCTCTTCGGTCGTCGAGTCTCCGGCGCGGCCCGCCTCGTTGAAGTAATGGCCCAGTGCGTATACATCGTCGGAGACGCCGACGGCGATGAGGACCACGGGCAGCACCAACGTCGTGACGAACACCGACTGACCGGTCAGACCCATCAGGCCCGCCATCCAGATGAGACTTACCCCGATTTCCATCAGCGACAAGAACGCGGGCGCGGGGTGGCGAAACGACAGAAACAGCATTACGCCCAGGACGACAAGGACCGCAGGGATCAAGCGCGCCAGGTCGCGGGCTGTCGCTTTGCCAAGGACGGCTTGAGCCAGGGCGGACCCACCCAGATAGATGGAGTCTTTGCCGGAGGACTCGCCGTGGATGAGGGAGCGTGTCTCTTCGAGCAAGCGGTACCGGTCTGCGTTCGGCTCCACCTTTGCGATGATGGCCGCTGCCTTCCCATCGGCCGAGACCAGCGCGCCGGTGTTATAGCCGCGCTTGCCCACCTCGCGGCGCAAGCGTTGGATATCTTCCGTGCTCAACTCATCCTCCGGTCGGAACAGCGGGCCGGTGTCGAGCTTGCCATCAACGAGCGCGATGTGCGGCACAGTGGAGAGGCTGATGACGGAGCCTGCGACGACTCCTTCGACGCGAGAAAGGCCGTCACTCAGTCGGGCAATGCGTCGAAGCGTCTCAGGCGTGTACACCCCTGACTCCTCATTGCCCACGCCTATCAACACAAGGTCGCGCAGCTCGAAACGCGCGGCCGCCAGGTCACCCTCGGCAAATTCAGGAAGACCGGAAGGGATTAAGGATCGACCGTCGAGCCGCAGTTGAATCCGCGGTATGAAGAGAAAGGCGCAAAGGGTGACGGCGCCTGCGAGCGTAATGACGAGGCGCGGGTGTCTGACGGAGAATCTCAACAGGTGAGTTATTAGGAACACACAAACGACCTCGTACTAGGTGAATACTGCGCCTGAGGTCGCATTGCGGATCCTGGCGCTGCTGGGTCAAGCGATCATGTAAAGCAAATACGCCACTTTTACTTCTTCAATCTTGCTAAAATTAGCTTGCCTCAAAAGTCCACCAGTTCGATCCGTTGCAGGATAATGCGCCACAAAAAAGCACAAAAGGCACAAAAACACACGAAATCTTTTTGTGGATTTGTGCCTTTGTGGTGAAGACTTGAGGCGGGCATTACCCGCTTTTCGCTCACCCTCTGTGAGCCATCAATCTAACCAGCAGCTTGACTATCGCATTAGTGATAACGCCCTCGTCACTGCAAACTGCCATGTTGTAAACAAGATTCCCCTGGCGCATTGGTTGCAGCGTCGCGCTGGGAGGTAACAGATTGAATTTTTTCGATTCCTGTTTAGTCTTACTCGAGCTCACTGATGTTTCGGCGAACGTTCCTTTTAGAGCGACTATTGGGCATTGGTTGTTGAAGTAGTCGATTCTGTATTCTGACAAGGCCGAGAAATTTGCCTGAAACAATGTGTTCCCTGATTGAATAATTACTGCGTCCGTAGAAAGAATGACATTTACCGGATCAAGTCCCTGCCCGATTATGGGCTCTCTTAATCTCTTTACTGGAAACGTCACCGGCTCGCCAAGCTGAACCGCTTGTTGCAAATGGTCTATTGAATTCTCGACGTCTTTTTTGATCAGCAGCGAGTAGCCTAAGTAAGCATGCGCCTCTTTGCTATTTGGTGATGACTCAAGAAAACGCCTCGCGCCTCTGATTGTGTCGTCAAAAAGATTACTCCTGAAGCTCAGTTCGATTTCTTTAAGGCTGACTGTTGAGGACGGCTGAGAACTCAGACTGAGTGAACTATTTGGCGTGATAGGTGGTTGCGTCGCCAAACTTGCTTGTAACTCATCTGACTGCTTTCTTAACTCAATGGTTCCACAAGTCGGAAATTGAATTTTCCCGCTAAAACTAAGCCGGTTCTGGTCGAAATTACCTGAGAACGGAATCATCACCCAGGTTGGACCAGGCTGGTTGACCCAGTATGCTCCCCACAAGCTCATTTCCCCGGTGTCATTGTTATAGATTCCCTTGTAAATAGCCGAGCCCGGTGGAAACGTTGGATTTTCAGGAAGTGGATAGAAAGCAAATTGGCCCTGAATGTCGTTGCCAGTTTGCGATAGTTTGAGAGTCAAACCCGTGATGCCCTGAGCACAGTAATATTTACCAATCCAGGTTCCACTCACGTTTCCGTAGGTAGACGTTGGTCCATTAGCGGTTTCTGCTTTTACTGGCAGCGAAGAAATCGAAGCCTGCGGAATTGGATTCGGCGATGCGTTTTGAGTCTGACTGCTACAAGCTCTCTGATAGTTAATACGGCCATCGTTATTTCCGAGGTTCATCGAGAGTTGAAAATCCTCGCATGGAGAATACCGTAGCTTCTCCTTCACGATTCCACGTCCCGTATAAGCTTCGCTCTGCTTAGGGTTGATTAATAGGGCCTGCGAATAGTCTTCGATTGCTCCCTGGTAGTTCTGTAGGTTTGCTCTCGCACCGGCTCGTGTTACATAAGCCTCAGGTTCCCTGGGTGACAACCTAATAGCCTGATTTGCATCATCGATTGCTCCCGAGAAGTCTTGCAGCTTCATCTTTGCGGTAGCGCGAGTCACGTAAGGTTTCGCGCTCTGCGGGGCAAGTTCGATCGCTCTAGTGGAGTCTTCCAAGGCTCCCTGATATTCCTGAGATTTGATCCTCGCCTCGGCCCGGTTAATAAGTGCGGTGGAGTTATTCGGATCCATTCTGTTGGCTTGAGAGTAGTCTTCAATCGCTTTTTGATAATCAGAAAGCGGTTCTTTAGTAGTGCCGCGATTAGGATATGCCTGGCTGTTGTTATCGTCGATCTGACCGTTTTGCTGGTGGTTCGTCGCCGGCGAACTCGGGAAGTCGGGAATCTCTTTGAAAAGGAAATCGTCGCCCTTTAGCCACTGCTTCAATAGATTCATTGTCGCCGGGTCTTGGAAATAATTGGTATGTTGTTCGATGCTGAAGGTGTTCGGAAGCAGCGCCGGACTTTCCCCCATGAGTCTTGAAACTAAATCGCTTTTATGCGCGATACCACTCTTCAAGGAGCATTGCGGAAATTGATCAAACATCGCCGCTCCGCCGATGGTTAAAACCCTGATATTACAGAGCTCGTTCTTTGGCGGAGAGCACTTGGTTGCCCGAGTTGCTGCCTCCGCAACGATCATCGCTCCCTGACTAGATCCAATCGCAAGAGCTTCCTTGTTTTTTGCTCGTTGCTCGTTCATGAGACCAGCCAAAGCTTGTGCGGCGGGAGGGTTGTTTAGAATTTCGGGATTGGAGAGGCCCTTCTCAACAGCAGTCGCGAGAGAGCTATTATTATAGACAAGTGATACAGGCGTATTGGTTTCTCGCGACAACTGTTTTGCGGCAGCGGTGGCATCCTTCAGACTCGTGTTGATGCCATTCACATAAAAGATTGGATCTTTGTAAGCGTTAACTCCTTCTGCGCTGACCTCAAAAACTTTTCCGTTAAATCTGGCATCGCTGGTGAGTGCGTCGCCAGCTTCCGGCGCAGCAGGATTCTTCTCCGAAGTAGTCGAACCGCACGGCGGTTTAGTTGACAACGGCTTCCAATTTTCCAGGTAGACTTCATAGGTGTATTCGTTAGTAAGCGGTGGATCGCAGCTTGGTAAAATGCCTATGAAAAACTTCGTTGGCTTATCGAAATTCCCTCCCAGATTGTATCCCTGGTTAGGAGGAAGCGGTTTCGACAGGTTCGGGTCAAACTTCCCATCCTCAAAGTCAATGTATCTTGCCCAACACTTCCCGCCGGTGTGCGAGATGCCATCTCCCCCTGCTAGATTCACAATCGTGTTGTAGTGGCCGCTCTGATAGTTCGACAGGTCAAACGGAATAAATATCCATTGCTTATTTGAGCCCGATATCGTGCCACTGCCCTTTGTAATCAAAATCCGATCTGATGAAACCTGAGCCTTGGCAAGTAAAGGATTACCTAACAAAAACACGGAAAAAGCTAGCAATAGGAATTTGGTTGAGGATTGAAGGATTATTTTTCTCATGATGTAAAGTCTGTTCTAGTTAAGGGTTTTAATGTGAATTGAAGGTGCGCCAATGTGGGAAACTCGCACTTCCAATACAAAGAAGGCTTGGAGCGAGGTACATGCAGTCTTGATGCTGAATCCCCGGATTGAGGACTGTCGCCTAGTTACGGGATCGAGGCTAGGTTGCCCGACAGCAGTACTATGGTACACCGGGGGAAGATAATTGCAAGGAGAATTGCGGCTCGGTTGGGCTCAACATCCGTAAGAACTCGTACAGGATAGTCTCAATAAATCTCACCTCGTCGCTTGGGGTCGTGTTTGTTCATGACGAACAAGCCACGTGGAAGAATGCCGCAGTCAAGCTGCGCGTTTTCAAATTAGAGGTACTTTTCGTGCAAAGCCAGTCAAACTCGATCACAAAAAAGACCTTGCCATCCAAACTTGATTCACTAGAATAGGGTCGCATTTGACCAATCTCCCCTTCGCGGCTGCTTCGGACCTTCATCAATTCCCAATGCACGGAAAGTAGTTATGTCGTATTACAAAAATGCCCTCCTATCGATTCTCGCTTTGATGTTTGCTTTTGTGTTCTGCTCAAACGCCGGCATCGCCCAGACAACTGACGAAACAAGTCTGGCCCGTAATGTCGCAACCAGTTTCTTCGCTGCTTATCAGCGAAAAGATGTCGATGCGCTGATTGCTCTTTGGAGCACGAAGGCGCCGGAGCTGGCAACGTTCACGGCGGATGTACGACAGGCATTCTCAGTCGCCGGCGGTATTGAAATGAAGAGTTTTGAAATCCGTCGCGTAACCGTGGATGGCACGTCAGCAATTGTGAGAGCGAAGGTCGAGTTACAAGCAACGGAGCCAAAGCCAGGACAGCCGGCTAACGGCGTTGGACCACTGAATCGAACTCTGCGACTGACGAAGGAAGATGGACAATGGAAAGTGTGGCAATACGAACCGAGCGAACGCGAACTGGCAGCGAAACTTCTTTCAGCTAAAACAGAGAGCGATCAAAATGCCTTGCTCGAGTCTGAACGCGAACTGATCACCGGTGAGCTTGCGCAGGCTTTGCGGAAACAAGTGGAGACCTTCATGCAACGGCGTGAACTGTCGCAGGCGCTCATCGCGGTGCGACTCATGCAATCAGTCGCCGAACGGATCGGCGACGAACAGACTCTCGCGATTGCACTCAACAACCTCGGAATTATTTATTACTCGCGCGGCGAATATCAGCAAGCGCTGGAGACGTTTGAGAAGAACTTGTCGTTGGAACCGATCAAGCGCGACCGCGCAATGACCGCCCGCACCCTTAACAGCATCGGCACGATCAAACGTTTCCTCGGAGACAATGCCGGCGCGCTCGACTACGTGCAGCGAAGCCTGGTGTTGGCAGAGGAAGTGGGTGACAAGAAGATCCTCAGCAACGTGCTCAATACTATCGGCGTCATCCACAGAGACCAGGGCAACTACGCACGCGCCCTGGGATATTTCGAAAGAAGTCTGACGTTGAGTGAGGCCCTGGGCGACAAAGGTACGATCGGCCTGGCTCTTAACAATATCGGAACCATTCATGGCTCGCAGGGAAACCATGCGCAAGCGTTGGAGTATTTCCAACGAGCTCTGAAGCTTAGTCAAGCATCGGATGATAAGGGCGGGATTGCTAACGCCCTGAACAACATCGGTATTACTTACTACAGACAACGAGACTACCCGCGGGCCCTCGACTATTACCAACAGAGCCTGGCATTGCGCGAGCAGATGAACGATAAGCGCGGGGCCGCACTCACGCTAAATAACATCGGCATTATTTATCGCGAACAAAGCGACTACAAACGGGCACTGGAGTACTACCAGCAAAGTTTAGCGATCCGTGAAAAGTTGGAAGACCAAGCCGGCATTGCGACCGTCTTGAACCACATCGGCATCATTCATTACCTGCAAGGCGACTATCCTCAGGCGCTGCAATTCTCAAACCGAGTACTGGATATTGCTACGCGCCTAGCGAGCCCCGAACTCCTTTGGCGAGGCTACGAACTTGCCGGGCGAGCACATACTTCGTTAAAGCAATTCGACGACGCCGAGAAAGACCTTACTAACTCCATCAACACAATCGAAAAGATGCGCTACCTCGTTGGCGGCGGAGAGTTAGCGCGCCAGCGATTCTTCGAAGATAAATTGCCACCGTACACGGCGATGGTCGAGTTGGCCTTTAACCGCAACCAGCCGGCCGATGCTTTAACTTACAGTGAGCTCGCGAAAGCAAGGACCTTGCTTGATGTGCTCCGTAACGGGCGCATTCCGATTAACAAAGCGTTGTCTCTCGAGGAGCAGGAGCAGGAGCGCATTTCAAACGCAGAGCTCACTGCGCTTAACGCGCTGATCTACGACGAGAGGCAGCGTCCTAAACCAAATCTCGATCGCTTAGCTGAGTTGGAGCCGCGTCGTGAGAAGGCCCGTATGGACCATGAGGCTTTTTTAACCAGTCTCTACGTCAAACATCCGGAGTTGAAGGTGCAACGAGGCGAGGCAATGCCGATCACAGCAGTCGAAGCCGCTGCCCTCATACCGGATGCTGCAACGGCGATCGCCGAGTTTGTTGTCGCTGACGACAAGTCTTACCTGATCGTGCTGACGGCCGATCATAAAGAGACGGCAAGTCCACTGAAGATCACACTGTACTCACTCAAGATCACCGCCAACCAATTGTCTGAGCGAGTGAACGAATTCCGCCGCATGCTGGCCGAACGTGATTTGAGTTATCAGGACGCGGCGCGCCAACTCTACGATCTGCTGCTCAAGCCGGCCGAGGAACAATTGCGCGGCAGGAAAACACTCTGCATCGTGCCTGATCGGATGTTATGGGAACTGCCGTTTCAGGCGTTGCAGCCCAGAACGGGCGTCCACTTGATCGAAGATTACACGCTCTTCTATGCCCCGTCGTTGAGCGTGCTGCGCGAGGTAACGAAGCAACAGCGTGCGGCGACGCGCCCGCCTAAAACACTGCTGGCCCTTGGTAATCCGCAGTTAAGTGGTGCGACGAGTGAAACACTTAGAGGAGTCGATTCCGAAACGGGATTCGGTCCTCTGCCTGAAGCTGAGAAAGAGGTCAAGACTCTGGCGCGACTCTATGGCACGGCTAACAGTCACATAATCATTGGGCCTGAGGCGCGCGAAGCGGTTGTAAAAACTGAAGCCCCGAAATACCAGGTGCTTCACTTCGCAACGCATGGCGTGCTGGACGATCGCAATCCAATGTTCTCGTATCTGACGCTGGCCCAGGCAGCAGGGGATACGAATGAGGACGGTTTGTTGGAAGCTCGTGAAATCATCAACATGGACCTGCATGCGAAGTTGGCCGTGCTTTCGGCCTGTCAGACGGCTCGCGGCTGGGTCGGCGCGGGAGAAGGCATGATCGGTATGTCGTGGGCACTATTCGTGGCCGGTGTGCCGACAACAGTGGCCAGCCAATGGAAAGTGGATTCGGCGAGTACCACGAGTTTGATGATCGACTTCCACCGGCGGCTGACGATGCGACGCGCAAACGCAAAGTCAAAAGAGATGAAAGCGGAGGCGCTGCGACGGGCGGCATTGGGACTGCTGAGAAGTGAACGTTACCGGCATCCGTTCTATTGGGCCGGGTTCGTCATGATTGGTGATGGTTGGTAAACCGCTGATCCGTGTTATCTGCGGTACTTCTTTCTTATTGCCGCTTTGTCCGTATACTCGCTAACAATTCTCTGACTGCAGGCGAATTCGGATTTGCCTTTGCCAGCGCCTGAAATTCACGCTGGGATTCCTCGATCAACCCGTGCTTCCAATAGAAAACTCCCATTGCAAGATGCGAGTTTCCCGCAGATTCTTTCAACTTTGCCAGTGCCGCTACGGCAATTTGGTCCAAAATTCTAAAGCGGGCCTCGGGCAACGGAGGCTTTGGTGTAACAACTGTCTGACCATCCTTTAAAGCGCTGATTTGCCATGAATAGGTAACACCTCGCTTGAGCGGGTTTGGCGTGGTCCACTCCGTACCGGTTACTGGACCACTGCTGGCAACTTGACGAAGCTTAGCGTCGTAGATAGTCACAACATACTGGAGTGCAGCCGCTAACGCTCGCCAGCGAAACATCGGTCGATCAGTTTCAATTACAACATCCGTGGGTTCCAACGGCGCAAACGTACTTTGCTTCTCGAGTTCACCGCGCAAGATTCCCGCGCCGGTGGACCATCCTGTTAAGGCCGGCGAAGCGCCAAGCTGGCGAGTAGCTAATGCTTTCCGGATACTCTCCTTTAAATCCGACGGAAGGTCCCGGAGTCCCTCCAGTTGGCCGTGCTGGTTTACTGTAACCTCGCGGCCTGCATCATTGAGCACGATGAGAGGTTCCGCACGCGGCGGCGTTGGTCGATCCGCTCCGTGCTCCGTCGATGCAGGCGACGGCTGCTCTTTTGGGAGGGCTGGTCTTTGCTTGTCAGGTTCCGGCGAGCCGGTTTGTGCCTGTCGAGACGTCGGATATTTGGTCCACAATAAGACTACTATTGCCAGAACGAAGACTGCGATAACTGCTGCCGTAGCTAATACAGGACTCGACAGGAATGCCCATTGAGGTAACCATTGTTTCCACAGCGATGAGGTGCGCGCATCGCCGGTGCTCGCTGCAACGGGCTGCTCCTTAAACGCCAGGAGATCTTTTAAGTCGTCAGCACATTTGGAACATACGGCGACGTGACTATCGACAATCTCGCGATCAATATCGTTCGCCTTACCATCAACGTATGGCTCCAGGTGCTGCTCGTAATCGAGATGAAAGGGCTCTTCATGAAACTTGAACGATGGGCCGGCGGCGAGGTCGGGCAGAATGTGGGCCAGACGTTCGTGGCAGACGTCGCACGAGGCCAGGTGGCCATCGACGGCGAGCAATTCGTGAGGCTCCAGCGTGCGCCCGCTGTACCCTGCAAGCTGAGTCTGTGAAAGATGGTCCGACATCATTACTTGGCCCGGAAAATTACCCTCCTTTTGGTTAGAGTCTGGCAAGCGCCAGATATTACTTAGCGACAGAACTTTTCGCGATAACGGCGCTCAGCCGCCGTTCCACGCGTTCTCGCGCACATTTCCGTAAGTTAATTACTTGCTGCCGTGTGGCGCCCAGCAACTCAGCAATCGTCACATCATCCAGCGGTAGCTTGTTCCAAAGTCTAAGAAACTCTTCGAGCGGGAAATCCATTGCCTCTGCAATCTGTTTAATCGTCGCCGTGCGAGTGTATGGGAGAAGGCTAATCAGGTCCTGACCTCGGGCATCTCTGAAGTTAAGCAGTAACGCCAGGCGTTGGCGACGTGGTAGCCGGCAAACTTCCTGCCAAAGTAACGCGAGTATGTGTTGCTGTTCGAGAATAGTCTCGAGATCGAGAGTGGGAGCGGCGAGATTCGTCACTGTGTCAAGCGACTCATCAGGCTGGTCCTTCTCACGACAGATGTCGGCCACGATATTCACCAGATCGTCGAGTTTGATAGGACTCCCGCACGATTGAAAAAGAGCGTTCAAGAGACTCGAGAGTTGCGCGCGGTTGATGCCAACGCTTGCCAGATCGACGCTTTGGATCCACTCGACGGGATCTTGCCGTATTTTTTCGAAGAGTCTTTGCGGTGTAGCGGCATCTTTGTCACGCCATTGTGCGAATCCGCAGATCAAGCCGGAGGCGCCGTTGGACCAGAGCGCGAAAGTTGCATCATGCGACAAGAGATAGCGCAACCTGTTTTTCAGCCGAGAGCGACGGGGATATTTCTGGCGCAAATAAAGATTGCAGGCGTTATAAGCCGTCGCGGCTATATAACCGCGAAAATCTGCGATGGCCCCTTTCGCACGGTCGCTCCTGATGTGACGCAGCCGCGAGAGTAGGTTGGCGATGATGTCATTGAATAGATCGTTGGCGTCCTGAGTTGATGCTGCGCCGTTATTGTAGATGTGAAAGCGCAGGCTGGAAGCGAGAATTTCTCTAACGATCGGCACTGCGTGCTCATCGATGAGACTCGCGAGACAGCGGTCTGCCTGCTCTTCATCTGTTGCTTCGATAAACGTGAGTAAGAGATGGTCCATCGAGGCGCCGCGCACTTGTGCGCTGCGTTGCGAAGCATGTTTTGAAATGAGAGTGACGCTCGTGATGACCCCCAGCCTGGCGCGGTGAAATGTAATCAAAAATTTCGTTCTTCATCAATGGGTTTGAAGATATACAGCAGAATGAAGTTTCCTCGCAACATCGTTAACGGCGCATTGCGGTCAAACACCCGGGGCTTTGCGCGAGATTATTCCTGTCGCCCAGCTAAATTCGCAATAGTTAATGGTAATACGCTCTCAAAAGAAACATCTGTAGTTAATGAGTAATAAGCTAATTGGGAGCAACCACAATCGTATGGATCAACGGGTGCAAAGAGTTAAAACCATGATTGAGAGTAGCTTCGACCGAGAGCTCTCTGTGAGGGAGATGGCGCGCTTCGTGGATATATCGGTCTCTCACCTACAACACCTGTTCAAGCATGAGATGGCTCAAACTCCCGCACACTACGTACAAGCACTCAGATTGAACCGGGCGAAAGAGCTTTTGGAGAGTTCTTCATTGAACATTAAGCAGATCATGATTCGTATCGGAGCCAAAGACCGCAGTAACTTTGAGCGACGATTCAAGCAGGCTTACAGGCTAACGCCCGTTCAATATAGAAAGGTGGCAGGGCTTCATACGACCAAAACATGGCAGACTCTGCAATCGCAGGAACAGCCTTAAGATCAGTTCTGTTTTGCCTCAAAAGTCTTCAGCCACAAAAAGGCACCAAAAGCACAAAAGGATTGCCGCTAATTTTTGTGCCTTTTGTGCTTCTTTGTGGCGGATTCTTTGGATTTGATGCATTTTGAAGCAAAGCCCCTAAAAGGAAGAGATCCTAAAGTCGTCAAAGTTGAAGTTGTCGAAGTCGCCGCGCACCCCGACGCTGCCTGCGGCGACAATCGGAGGATACTGCGCAGTCGGGTAACTACCCGGCGTGGCGCAGCCTGACGTCCAACTCGTGTTTGTCCCTCCCGCGTCAGTGGCTTGGAGGAATGGAGCGTTGGGATTGCTGTCGTCATCGTAGACTTTGATCGTGACGCTTCCGTTGCTGTTGGTCTCGATCGTCACCGAGTAGTGCTGCCACGTCCCCACAGACCATGCGTGCGTGACCGGAGAAGTCAGATCCTTATAGAACCCATTGTTGTCGTTCCCGCACGGCACTTTGCGCTTGATGGTCACCTTGTTGTCGGCACGGTTGAGACTGACGGCGTAGAGATCGTACTGCGTCAGATAACGCAGCCAGATGTGCACCCCGTGCCAGCAGGTATCGTTCGCGCTGCAGTTGGAGTTGTGGATGTCACTGTTATTCTTCAGGGCCAACGATACCTTAATGTTCCCGGCGAACGTCCTGAATGTGTTGAGCCTGAACACATCGGAACCGGTGTGATCGTTGGAATACTTATTCGGTACCAGCGAGTCGGGCAGGCCCGTCCATGCCATGTTCGATTGCCGAAACAATGAGCCGCTGGTCATGTCCCAGTCAGGCGAGAATATGCCGTCGGAATTCGAGTGCGTGTACTCGTTCGTGATCAGACCGTCGGCCCCCGTGAAGCCGTCCTGGAAGAGGATGTTGCTGCCACTGACCGTGAAGTTACAAACACGCGCCGACCCGGCCGTACTGTCAACGATGAGCCCGTAGTTGTTAAGACTGCCGACAGTCGCCTGCTCCGTGCGGAACGCATAGTTGAGGGCCAGGACCAGCTCGCTGCCGCCAGGCGGCGTTACATAGACGGAATAGGTGTGCGCCGGCACGTTCACCGCCACGCGGAAGTGGTAAGTCGCATTGGAAGCGTATGGGATCGAAGACGAAGAGCGGTAGGTGCTGCCGTCGCGCACGTCAATCGTGCCCGAGGTGTTGAAGCGCGTCAGGCAGGCAAAGCCCGCAAACGAGGTCTGCGCCCCGTTTGAGAGTCCCACGACGGCGTCGATGTTGTTCGCTGATGGAGTCGCATCCCACTCCGCCGTGAAGGTACCGCTCTGCGAGGCGAAAGAGTTGTTGGCCCAACTGCCACCGGCCGTGGCCGTGTAACACAACTCCGCGAACCCGCAGCCCAGCATCGAACCAGCGTCGCTGAAAAGCGACCAGTTGTTCAAACTACCCACTGTTGCCTGCTCCGTGCGGAACGCGTAGTTGATTCCGACGGCCTGCTCGCTGCCACCCGCCGGCGTGACGTAGACGGAGTACGTGTGGGCCGGAACGTTCACGACGAAGCGGAAGTGGTAGGAAGTATTCGCGCTATACGATATCTGTGAGAGTGCCGCGTAAGCGCCGCCATTGCGCGCATCAATTTTCCCCTGAGTGTTGAAGCGGACGATACATGCGAGTCCACTAAATGCAGTCTGCGCACCGTTCGAGAGTCCCACACCCGCATCGATGTTAGTCCCCTGCGGGGTCGCATCCATTTCGGCGGTGAACGTGCCCGTCTGGTTCGACGCTAACGCGCGGTTCTGCCAAGGGGCTGCCGTACTATCGACCGTGGCGCAGTTCGTCTCGCCTATCATCGCTTCACGAATAGCGCCGTAGATGAGATTGCGGAGGTCGTTGAAACCGGACGAGGTGTTGACGAGATCAGCGCGGGACGCCTTGCTAAGCTCAAGCTGGAGACCGGCATGACTCGACGTGCGGTTGACGAGGTTATCGTCGGCGATACCACGTATTTCGTCATCACCGCACTCGGTGCCGGCGGCTGCCGTGGTGGCATCGATCGGTCTCAAGAGATAGGTGTTCGGGTTCGCGTTCCAGGCTGCGGCGTTATTCGTGACGTAAGATCTGAAGGCGCTACGCGCGGCAGCGTCCTTCCCACCGACGCAGATGACCCCTTTATCGTAATTACGCGCGTCAGAGTATCCGTGAATAGACACTGCCTTCGGCTGCGCGCTCACGAGCAACACGGCCCGCGGGTCGTTAAAATTCGTCGAGGTAATGTGCAGCTTGTTGCCCACGTAACTGCCCACCGAGGTACACGGACTTGTGGCGTGCGCGTTGAAGTCGTAGCGGCTCCAGGCGTACAGATTACTCAGCGCGTTCGATATTCTGCTCGTGTCGGACTCGATATTTCCGCCGTGGAATGAGAGGACGGTGACTGGAGAGTTAGTGTTGGATACCGTAACGTCGTAGTCTGTGACGGGGCGGCAGTTGGAGTCATTCGATAGCGTGGGCTCCGCACAGCTTCCGTATTGATAGCACTGATAATAGTCATCGCTGGCCGCGGCTCCGACCAATAGGACAGAAGCGCAAATCGCCGCCAGCACGAACAACAGTCCCCTTCTCAACCTCCACCCGTTAACACCCGCGATACCGGCTTTCACATTTGAGAGCCGGACGTTACTGCTTTCTCGAATCATATGCACCTCCCCGGAATTGCTGGGGGGGACTAATTCCGCTTTACAGATTCCAAAACAAGGGGCCGTCTGAAGGTGGTGCCCTAGTTTCACCTCTGCGGATCTCTGCGGTCCTCTGCGCCTCTGCGGTGAAATCACACTTGATGAATAAATTCATCGCAGAGGCGCAGAGGACCGCAGAGGTGAAACTAGGGCACCACCCGTCTGAATCAATCGTTGCCCGGGACTTATCAGAGCGATAAAATGGGCGCTCCCTCAATTGTCGTTCCCACATCGTCTCACTCGTGGTGCGGCGTCTGTTGCTCGCCTCGCCGCTGCCCGGTTGTCAATGGTCGCGAACGATACTTCGAACGCGTTAAATAGTCCTCTGAAACTTACAGGAAAATTCTCTGAAATTTCTCTGGTGCCTCATGAGCAATCCTGACAACAACTTATATGAGTTTGGTCCTTTCTGTTTGGACCCCACCCAACGCCTATTGCTACGCGCAGAGAAACAAATCCGGCTGTCGCCATTAGTCTTTGATCTACTGTTGCTCCTCGTTCAAAGGAGCGGACAGTTAGTGGAGAAAGGCGAAATCATCGACCACGTCTGGAGGGATAGATTCGTCGAGCCGGGCAATCTGACAACCAACGTTTGGATTCTACGCAGAGAGCTCGGCGATATAGGCAAACACCCTAAGTACATTGAGACAGTGCCCAAGCACGGCTACCGGTTCGTTGCTGAAGTAAAACTCTTACAGGCCGAAAGAGCCGAAGTGGCATACAAGGAAGGCGCAGCAGTTTCGGCGGATCATACGCAGCACACTCCGGTCGGCGGCAGCAGCGTCAAGGAAGAAGCTCAACTACCGGCGACACCTCATGCAGCACACCATACGATACGAAGACGTAAGGTCTTATTGTTTGCGTCGCCTATTTTGGTTTCGTTTTTAGTCGCCGCCCTCTACTTTTGGCGAGCACGCTCACCAGAACCTGCACCAGCTTCGGCCTCATCCGTCAAATCGATTGCCGTGTTGCCGTTTAAACCGCTGCAGGCCGACCGCAGCGACGCTTCACTTGAACTAGGCATGACTGACAGTATCATCGTGAAGCTCAGTAACCTCGGCCGGATCACAGTTCTTCCTTGGAGTGCAGTGCGCCGTTACACCGCCCCGGATCAAGATGCGATCAAGGCCGGACGGGAATTGGGTGTGGAGTCAGTGCTGGACGGCAGCATTCAGAGATTGCAGGACCGAATCAGAGTGCGGGTCAGCTTAGTGCGTGTTAAGGACGGGAAGTCGCTGTGGGCCGATCAGTTTGACGAAAAGTTCACTGACATATTTACCGTGCAGGATGCGATCTCCGAGAGAGCCGCGGCGGCGCTGGAACTCAGGTTAGGCAGCAACGAAACGAGCCGATTGAGAAAGCGGGACACGGAGAACACGGACGCCTATCAGGCGTACTTGCGTGGGCGCTACTTTTTGGGAAACAGGGGCGCGGAGAACCTGAAGAAAGCCGTCGAGAAATTCAATTATGCGCTCGTGCTGGATAATAAATATGCCCTCGCTTTCGCCGGCCTAGCCGACTGCTATAACCTTCTCCCGTCATACGGCAGTCTCTCGCCCGTGGAGGCTTACCCCAAGGCTCGGGAAGCCGCTACGGAAGCGCTGAAGATTGATGACACAATCGCCGAAGCCCACACCGCGCTGGCAAGGATCAAAGCCAATTACGATTGGGACTGGCCAGGTGCCGAGGCGGAGTTCAAACGCGCCATCGAACTCAACCCAAATTACTCGAGTGCGCATTACTTTTATGCTCTCAACTATCTCGTTCCGATGGGGAAGCTGGCTGAGGCTGCCGCAGAATTGCGCCGAGCACGTGAACTTGAGCCATTCTCTCTGATCATCAACACCAATTTAGGTGTGATCTCCTATTACGAAGGACAGTATGACCAGGCGATTGAACAATACCGAAAAGCTTTGGAGTTAAACCCACGCTTCGTCACCGCCCACTTGCGTCTGATCGATGTTTACACGGAAACAGGTAGGTATGATGAAGCTCTTGCCGAACAAGAATTGATCGTAGAGCCCGTGGGTACTGAAAATCCGACATATCTGAAGCAGTTAAAAGAGGCTCTGCGACAATCGGGTTCTCAGGGCTACTGGCGGAAGCGTCTCGACCAGGCGAAGGAAAAAATAAAGGAGAAAGAAGAGTACGTTCCAGCTACCAGTGTAGCCGGGGCCGCGGCACGGCTTGGCGACAACGAGCAGGCGTTCGAGTGGCTGGAAAAAGCTTATGAGGAGCGAGATGAGGGGCTGACCCGGCTCAAGCTTGATCCGCGTTACAAAAGCCTCCGCGCGGACCTGAGATATGCAGACCTCCTCCGACGCATTAACCTGGGCCCGTAATCGTGTCCCTTCGTATCCGATTGGCAACTTAGTTAATTGGTCCTATCATTTCAGCAAACTGAGAAGGAGGACTCGATGACAAAGTTGGACCACCTAAAGACGATCCGTCTGCTGATTTTTGGCGTGCTGGTGATTGCCGCCCTGTCATGCTCGGAAAATCGCCCGCCCGTTTCTCAACAGAATGCCAACACCTCACAGACCAACAAGATTACGGCCGAACAGATCGCCAAAACCTACGGCCTTGATTCGTTCGAGCAAGTTCAAGCGATCCGCTATACGTGGAATGCGCAGTTTCCCGGGGTGAATGTCTCCCGTTCGTGGATTTGGGAGCCCAAGACCAACCAAGTCTCCTATGAAGGAAAGGACAAGGACGGCAAGCCTGTAAAGGCAACCTATATTCGCTCTCAACTCGATAGCCAACCTGCCAACGTCAAGAATGAAGTTGACCCGGCTTTCATCAACGATAACTACTGGCTGCTGTTTCCGTTTCATGCTTACTGGGACAAGAGCCCGACAGTCACAGATCAAGGCGTGAAGACGTTGCCGCTCGGCAACGGCTCGGGGGAGCTGCTCTCGGTGAAGTATCCATCCGAGGGCGGTTACACGCCCGGTGATACCTGGGATCTCTATCTCGGTAAAGACAACCGCGTCGAGCAAATGGTCTACCATCGTGGCGGACCCAAGAAGCCGAGCATCGTCACGACAACGTGGGAGGCCTACAAGAAAGCTGGTCCTCTCCTTATCTCGACCGATCACAACGGTAATGCGGACGGAAACCCCGTTCGGATTTTTATTACTGACGTGGCGGTTAAAGTTGCGGGCTCCGACAACTGGATAAACGCGCAGTGAACATCAAGTGAAGACTGACATCAACCTGGATATCGGCGACAAGACTTTCTCATCCGGCTTGTTGCCGGAGTTGATCGCCGTGCTTGGACGCAGCCGGCCGGGCGATTTGGTCGCAGTGATCGGTGACGTGGAGAGAGTTGGACCAGAGTTGGAAACATGGTGCCGGTTCACTGGAAACACACTCGTAGAGGCCACGGTGGAAAAAGGCCGGATGCGGTGGGTGTTCCGTTGCGGCCCGGCTGCGATACCCGCCGGAGACGATCGACCGGTGGGCTCGCGGCTTTGGCTCTACACGAACTTCGACTGCAACCTGCGGTGCGACTACTGTTGCGTGCGTTCTTCGCCGGCGGCGCCGCGTCGCGAGCTCGGGCTTGATCGTGTGCAGCAGATCGCGCGAGAAGCTGTCGAGCTTGGTGTGAAGGAGATCTTCGTCACCGGAGGCGAGCCATTCCTGCTGGAAGATATCGGCGAGATTCTGCTTTGTTGCGCGGGGGCAGCTCCAACGACGGTGTTAACGAACGGCATGTTGTTTACCGGACGTCGTGCGGAAAGTTTGAAAGCATTGCCTCGCGATCGCATTGTGCTGCAAATCAGTCTCGACAGCGCCACTCCGGAACTTCACGATCTGCATCGCGGTCCAGGAACGTGGGCGCGAACGCGAGAAGGTATTCAGCGCGCGCGTGAGCAGGGGTTTCGTGTGCGTCTGGCAGCGACTGTCTCCACTGATGCAGAGGCTGAAGAGTTCCGTCGATTCCTTGACGAGGAACAGATTGCGGAAGAAGACCGAGTCATACGCCGGATCGCGTTGCGTGGCGCTGCGACAGAAGGTGTCGCACTTACGCGGACCGATCTAGTTCCGGAAGTGACGATTACGGCTGACGGTGTGTACTGGCACCCGGTGGGAGCGGAAGATAACGACCTGTTGGTGACGCGCGATATTTTTCCTCTCTCCGAATCGTTCGCCGCTGTCCGCCGCGCCGTCGATCGTGAACGCGAACACACGAACAAGCTGGCGAGGATCTTTAACTGCGCGTGAAAGGCAGTGACAGGTGCGGTTCGGTCATAAAGTGAAATTGGCCTACTGTTGGAATCAATAACTTACGAGGACGATTCGGTCATTTAATGAAATTCTTTTCGGGCATAACGTGAGAATTCCTACAGATTTCGGTCATAACTTGAAATTTTCTTCATCCCTTTCTGTGAAGCTTGCTAATGCGCCAATACCGGCAAAGCGCTAACAGTTGGCTTTCGCTGCCGCACGTTCACGATGTCCCACCAGTCGGCGAAGAAGGATTATAAATGCGCAGCGAATTAGAACGGTCCTCCAGAGACACGGGTGAGCACTTCAGGCATTAGCTGTCCGTCCGTACTCGAAAAAGCGAGAACGGCGATGACGAGGGAGCGGCCCAGCTATGCTAATGCCTGGTTCCAAGCCTTCGCTTCGCCTGCTCAATCTGTTCCTCCAGCGAGCGTTTCAACTTTGGATCCAACCTGAGGCATGCATCGAAGTCCTTCTCCGCCGCCGTCAGGTCGCCTTGAGAGAGCCGCGCCAATCCTCGATTTCCATATGCCTTGGCAAACGTGGGATCAATCTCGATCGCCAATTCGTAGTCAGCGATGCTCCTGACTAGGTCTCCTTTGTCTTGTAGAGCATTGCCCCGATTGTTGTAGGCTTCTGAGAGTCTCGGGTTGATTTTGATAGCCCGATCGTAGTCGGTGATGGCCCCTTGCAGATCTCCTTTAGCGCGCCGCACCAGTCCACGATTGTTGTAGACCACGGCGTTTTGCGGATCGAGCCGGATGACCTTGTCTAGATCGGCCATGGCTCCGTCCAGGTTTCCTGTTTCCCTCCTCACATTGGCGCGATTGTTATACGCCGATGTCAGGCGAGGATTGATTTCGATGGACTTGCTATAGTCCGCTATTGCACCCTTGAGGTCTCCTTTATCCCTTCGGGCCTTGCCGCGGTTGTAGTAAGCCAGAGCCAGGTGAGGATCGATCTCAATGGCCTTGGTGTAGTCGGCGATGCTGCCCTCGAGGTCTCCTTTGCGATACTTGGCGCTGCCGCGCATGTTGTAGGCGAGAGCCCAGCGCGGTTTAAATGTGAGTGCCGCGTCGTAATCGGCTATGGCGCCCACCAGGTCCCCGCTCTTATAGCGGTCGTTGCCGCGATTGTAATATGCGGCTCCAAGGTGAGAAGTTTGCGCCCGAGCAAGTGACGCAGCAGCTAGCAGCAGAATGATCAGCAAGGACAAGCACTGACAGCGATAGCCGTCAACGAGAGTTGTGAAGATCTTGTTCTTTCGCATACGTCTGCCTCCTATCGCGAGTTCATTTCCGTGGCCGGTCCGAAAGCGTTAGTTTTTGCCTGCGTTGCCCTTGAATAAAACTATGGTCTGACGGACAGAGTTCTTCGCCACCTCACGTTCCACGCGAGGCATGGGTAGCTCGCGGCCGCTGTTACCTCCAATGGTCCAGATCTGCGACAGAAAATACTGATCGCCATACTTGTGGAAAACGAACTTACATTTCTCTTGTGTTTCACTGGCCCGGACGGAGCCAGTGGCAAAGAGAGCACTGAGGTGGCCATCTCTGCTTTGAAGCAGCCAAACATTGAGGGAGTCCCTTCTGTTGGGCTCAATCGTGTATTCGCCGGCCGGGAGCGTCTTCTCTCCCACGGTGAAGTCGAATGGGATGTTTGTAATCTTGCTGCGCTCAGATTGGGCGGAAACGGATATGGTTAACACCGCTAACAGCAGAGTCAGCATTGTGAGAGTTCCAAAAACTTGCCTTTTCATATTGCCGCCTTCTTTCTTCCTGTAGTTGCGCGGCAACTCCATTGTTGCCGTCCTTGTTAACGCGGAAGGCGGAGAGAAGAGGGGCCAAATAAAAAGTGAATATCAAATGAGAGAGCGTTCCATTGACTTGTTGTTCAGCGGTGCATATGCTCTGCGATAAGTCGGAAAACACTTCAGGTTTTGGCAGGTTTCGACAACGACTCCCTCCTCTTAGCCACGATAAACCAAAGTTTGTCGGACCAACCAAGGGAGTTATCGCTTAAAGAAGATGGGCGGCTCAACATGACTCTCTCGCCCCCAAATGTAACCACCATGCTTCGCGACTGGAGCAATGGCGACAAAAAAGCACACGACCAACTTTTCCGAGCTGTCTATAACGAACTGCATCGCCAAGCGGCAGGCTATCTCCGACATGAACATCCCGGTCTTTCATTGCAGACCACAGATCTAATTCACGAAGCGTATCTTCGCCTGATTGATCAGCAGCACGTTGAGTGGCAGAACCGATTGCATTTCTTCGGGATCGCCGGGCAGGTTATGCGGCGCATTCTGGTGGACCATGCGCGCAGTCGTCAGGCGGCCAAACGCGGTGGCAGCGCTATTCGGCTGCCGCTAGAAGAGGCGATAGTTGGCTCACCGGCGCAGGATCTGGATTTTGTCGCACTTGATGAGGCCTTGGCCAGATTAGCCGAAATGGATTCACAGCAGGGCCAGATCGTAGTGTTGAGATTCTTCAGCGGTCTCAGTGTGGAAGAAACAGCAAAAGTATTGGACGTGTCGGAGAGAACCGTCAAAAGGGACTGGAACGTAGCAAAGGCATGGCTGCGAAGAGAACTCAGCCGAGGCAGACCGGCGAGGGCCAGAGAGTAACGGGAGTGACACCTGAACAGTGGCACAGAGTTAAAGAAGTATTCGAGGCAGCACTGGGCCACGCGCCCGAAGAACGCTCCGCCTTTGTGGGCCAGGCCTGTGCCGGCGACGATTTGCTGCACAGCGAAGTGAATTCACTACTCAGCTCTTACGAGGAAGAGTCGAGCTTCATGGAAACACCGGCTGTGGCAATAGCAGTTCGGTCTCTGATGAGTGAAGAGAGTGCTGCGCTCGTTGGTCAACAATTCGGCCACTATCAAATTGTCCGCGAGATTGGGCGTGGAGGAATGGGTGTGGTCTATCTGGCCCAGGATGATAGTTTGGGCCGTCCGGTGGCTCTGAAGCTTCTGCCCAAACATTTGACCAGTGATCCTAACCGTCTCCAGCGCTTTGAGCGAGAAGCACGCGCCGCATCCGCTCTGAACCATCACAACATTCTTACGATATATGAGATCACCCAATTAGATGGTCTGCACTCTATCGCGACGGAGTTCATTGATGGAGTAACACTACGCGAGCGCATCAAAAACAAGGATTTGGAGTTGAGCGAAACTCTCAACATCGCTGAACAGATCGCCTCGGCATTAGTGGCAGCGCATGAAGCGGGCATTGTGCACCGCGACATTAAGCCCGAGAACGTAATGCTCAGGCGGGATGGCTACGTCAAAGTGCTGGACTTTGGTTTGGCTAAGCTGACTGAGCAGGAGACGGTTAAACGGGTCAACGCCTCGGCAGCGACAGCCGGGACAAACACGGATACAGGCGTAATGGGAACAGTCGGTTATATGTCGCCAGAGCAGGCGCGAGGAGAGTCCGTCGATCATAGAACAGACATCTTCAGTCTGGGTGTGGTGATTTACGAGATGGTAACTGGAAACATTCCATTCGAGGCAAAGATTGCCGGGAACGTCATTGCGCCGATTCCTGGACAGGAGCCACCGCCACTTGCTCATTACTTTCCTGAAGCACCCGCGAAGTTACAACTGCTCGTGAACAAGGCGCTGCGCACGAACCAAGAGGAGCGCTACCAAACGATCACTCAGTTGCTTACAGATCTGAGGAGCGTAAGGTCAAAGCACAGCGCGATGAGTCGGTTCACCACAAGACACTTACTTTTGTTGGCAGCCATCTTGGCTGTGGCGGTTGCCGGGTTACTGTGGATTCCCCGTCAACCAAGTCGAACCGTCAAATCGTCACTGCCGCCGATGACCATCTTGCCCTTCACCAGCTTTCCAGGCGCAGAATGGTTGGGTGATTTCTCTCCCGACGGTAATCAGATCGCTTTTGCCTGGACAGGTGAGAAGGAAGACAATCATGAGTCCGATATTTTTGTGAAGCAGATAGGTGCTGAAAAAACATCGCGGCTTACATCTACTCCTGGCAGCGAATTCTGTCCGGTCTTCTCACCCGACGGTCAGAACGTCGCTTTCATTCGATACTCCGAAACCGGGGCCGCCGATGTTTTCATAACTCCAGCCTTGGGTGGTCCGGAGCACAAGCTACTTACTTTGGGCTCAAACGTCCCCTTTCCCCCTGTGTGGGACTGGTCTCCTGACGGGAAACTCATTGCGTTTGCAGATAAGGCTTCAAAGGACGAGGCGTCCAAAATTTTCTTAATCTCGCCTGACACCCTTGCCAAACGCGCCCTAACATCGCCGGCTGCCGGATGGGATTACAACCCCGTGTTCGCACCTGATGGCCAAAGCATTGCGTTCGTTCGACAAAGCTCTACGCTCTCAGCAGATATCTACATAGTACCGTTAATGGGCGGTGAGCCTAAGCGGCTTACCTTCGAAAACACACTTATTTCTGGCCTCGCTTGGACCGCGGACGGACAAGAAATTATCTTCTCGTCAACCCCGGACAGCCGCAACGGCAGCTTGTGGCGGATTCAGGCCTCTGGCGGTGCCGCAGAAAGGTTTGACGTTGCCGGATATAGCGCCAGCTGGCCACAAATTTCTCGCCGCGGGAACCGCTTGGGATACATACAGATGTCCGGAGACATGAATATATATAGAATCGAAGTCTCCGACCATGCAGTCTCAAAGGATCCACCGACGAAGTTTATTGCCTCGACGCGATTCGACATTACTCCTCAATACTCTCCTGATGGCGGAAGAATCGCTTTCGCGTCTGATCGCTCTGGACAAAATGAAATATGGATGTGCGATAGCGACGGCTCAAACCTCGTGCGGGTGACGTCTCTTAATAAATACGCGGGCACCCCGCGCTGGTCTCCCGACGGTCAACAAATCGCCTTCGATTTTTTCGATGAGGGCAGAGGTCATATCTATGTAATCAGCCTGGAAGGTGGCGGGCTCCGCCATATTAGCATGGGTGATTTCGACGACACCGTGCCGAGCTGGTCAAGGGATGGGAAGTGGATATATTTTTCTTCCAACCGTACCGGTGTTTCCGAAGTGTGGAAGGTGCCCGCCGCGGGAGGCGACGCCGTACAAGTGACCAGGCGGGGAGGTCGGTTAGCTTTCGAATCGATGGACGGTAAATACGTCTTCTACTGCAAGGAGTACACCACGCCGGGCATTTGGCGAATGCCCGTGGATGGTGGCGAAGAGGTTCAGGTCCTGAATTCGTTCCATTCAGAGAACCTTGGGGACTGGGCGGTAGTAAATGATGGCATTTACTTTATCGATGAGCCCACGAAAAACGGAGTCGCTATAGAGTTTTTCGACTTTGCGACTCGGAAGGTAAGACATGTCGCCGGGCTGGGCAAAATAGCCATCGGCCCCCATGGCATAGCCGTTTCTCCTGACCGCAGGGAGATCCTCTACGTACAGGCTGATCATACTGGGGAAGACATAATGCTTGTGGAAAACTTCCACTAAGCGATGGGAACGCTGCGCGCATTTCGCAAGGGGCAGTCATCATGCAAAAGAAACCAGGTCATTTTGCTGTGAGAAGAACTTTCCTCTTGACGCTGCTATTGGTGTGTGCCACTGGCTTCTTCATTGGAGTGGATGCCCAGACGAGTACAGTTGGCAGCATCAGCGGCACTGTTCGAGACTCTCAGGGTGCCGTCATTCCTAAAGCAGCGGTATTGATCCAGGAAGAGAGGACGGGCCTCTCGCGCACCGTCGTGGCCAACGACGAAGGATTCTACTCGGCTCCCAGTTTGCCTTTCGGGCGCTACTCTGTGAGCACAGCGCCGCAGGGATTCAAAAAGCTCGTTAGCATCGGACTGGACGTGCACGTCAATGAGAACTTGGTTGTAAATCTGACGCTTGAAGTTGGATACATAAGCGAAACCGTAACTGTGTCTAACGAAGTCGCTCCTGTCGAAACCCGTAGCGGGGAAGTAAGCAGTCTGATTTCAGAGAAGCAGGTGGCAGAGCTGCCTCTCAATGGGCGCAACTACGCCCAGTTGGTGTTAATGGTACCTGGAGTTTCTCCCACGAACGACAATTTTAACACTCGCGGTACCGGACTCGATTCATTCGTGGGTGCATCGGTGAATGGGAACAGCTCGAACCAAAATCTTTGGACCGTTGATGGCGTCAACAACATGGACGTGGGCTCAAACCAGACGCTGCTGGTCTATCCTTCAATAGACTCTATTCAGGAGTTTCGGGTTGAGCGCGATAGCTTCAGCGCGGAGTTTGGGCAGGCACAGGGTGCAGTCGTCAATCTGATCACAAAGAGCGGCACCAATCAGTTTCACGGTACTGTCTTTGAGTTCCTGCGTAGTGATCTATTGAACGCCAGTGACTTCTTTCTCAACAGGGCTGGCCAGCCTAAGGCTGCGCTGCGCTACAACAATTTTGGCTTCAACTTTAATGGTCCAATAAAAAAGAACAAGGCCTTCTTTTTCTGGTCTGAGGAGTGGCGCCGCGAGCGCCGTGGTCTCGTGCGTAGCGCCAGAGTTCCCACGGCCGCTGAGAAGCTCGGAGATTTCAGCGGACTTCTAACAGATCCACTGCCGCATGATCCAGCCACCTGCAGGCCAGACCCGAAGGATCCAACAGTCACAATCTGCGACCCATTCCCGGGCAACAAAATTCCAACTAACCGCCTCAGCCCAGTGGGCCTCGCGTTATTGAAAGTCTACTCCGATCCTAATAATCCGAGAGACCCAACAGGCCAGAACTGGATCGCTGCCCCCAAAGCGCCGATTGACACCCGCCAGGATCTCATCCGCGGCAACGTGAGTATCAGCAGCAAGACGAACCTGATGGTCCGTTGGATCAATGAACACTGGGTTCGCGGAACTAATTTATTTCTTGAGGGGTTTCCGACCGTGGACTCAGACTGGGCTCAACCCAGCAAAAGCCTCGTCCTCAAGTTAACGAACATCGTGAGCTCATCGTCCGTAAACGACTTCCAGTTTTCGCGTTCCGGCAATGATATTTTCGTCACGACCGATCCTGCAGGTGAGGCGCTTAACGACGAGATTGCTTCTAAGTTCCCCACGGTCTTCCCGCATCCCCAAGGCTCCCCATTTCCCACTCTCTGGGGCGCGGATGGCTTTGCCTCACTGGTCCACGCTGCCCCGTGGGGCAATAAAGAGGATCTCTTCATCTGGAAGGATGACTTCTCCAAAGTGCGGGGCGCCCACGATCTCAAGGTCGGTGGACTCTTCAGCCATAACATCAAGAATGAGGACACCATCCTCGGTCTTGCGGTCTACCAGATTTGTGGAACCAGCACGCGCACCGGCAATGCTATTGCTGACACACTACTCAAAGACTTACCACTTGGCTGCTACTCTGAGGCCGACCATCAGGAGAGAGTATTGGCCCGCTGGCACGACCTGGAGTTTTATGGGAATGACACGTGGAAGGTACGTGCGAGACTCACGCTCACTCTCGGGCTGCGGTGGTCCAGATACGGCCAGCCCTACTCTGCCAATGATCGCATTACCAACTTTGTCCCGAGACTCTACAATGCCGCGGATCCAAACAGCGCTTTGGTTAAAGCCGGCACCCGTGGGTTCAGCCGCGCTTTGGTAAGAAACTCCAATAAGGGCTTCCAGCCACGCCTGGGCCTGGCCTGGGACATCTTTGGTGATGGCAAGAGCGCACTTCGCCTCGGCGGTGGACGCTACCTGGGCCGGCCGAGCATGGGAAGTATGCTTCGCTTAGGCAGCAACCCTCCCTGGACTCAGACAGTCGATCTGGGTTGGGGAGGCAACAGTTCTTCTCTCAGCGATAGTCCTACGTTTCGCAGTCTCGATACCATCAATCCCGGGCTAAAAAATGCCCTTGCCAATACATTGTCTTTCAATGCCGTCAATGAGGACTTTCGTCCGCCGGAGAGCTGGCAGTGGAACCTGACCTTCTCTCATGAGGTCATGAAGAACACAGTGGTCGAAGCCTCTTACATTGGAAATCATGCTCTGCAGATCGAACGACGGTTGGATTGGAATGATGTTGTTCCCAGCGCTCGACTTGCGGTGGCCCAGGCCGTGCGGGCGAATGATCCCAATGCGAATGACCTGATCAATGCCAGCCGCAGGTTGCCAGGTGTTGCGTCTGTCTTAATGATTGAGTCTTCGGGCGATTCCAGCTACCATGCGCTGCAGATTTGGGCCAACCGCCGCTTCTCTGAGCGCCTGGCTTTCCAGGTTGCTTACACTTGGAGCCATGCAATTACGAACGTTCCGCTAGCGGCCTTCAACCTCGGCCCTACAGATTCCTTCAACTACAATCTCGACCGTGGTGACGCCGATCTTGACCGGAGACAGATGCTCGTGACGAACGCAGTGTATGTCTTACCATCGTTCAAAAGATGGGGCGCCATCGCAAGTCACCTTTTGGGCGACTGGCAGCTCAATGGGATCGCCTCTTTCCTGGGCGGCACTCCACTTGACGTGACGTCGGGGGCTAACACTGCCGGTGTATCCAGCTGTTGCGGTAATATCGGCCAGCGTCCCAATCTTGTTATCGGCGTGCCCATTTATCTCCACAACGCTGGTGACTCGCTGCAATACCTCAACCCGGCGGCATTCTCCTTACCTGAGATCGGCCGGTTTGGCAGCCTCGGTCGTGGCGCCATACGAGGGCCGGGCAGTAAGAACTTTGATCTCTCGGTGGTAAAGAACTGGAGGATGCGCGATCGCTATAACCTTCAGTTCCGCGCGGAGATGTTCAATGCCTTCAACCATACAAATTTCAACAATATCGATGCCGGCCTGAGCTTGAACAATGTCGCTGGGTCCGACAACTTTGGCAAATCCCTCAACACAAGCTTTGGTCGGATTGCTGCGACGCGAGGACCTCGCGAGATTCAGTTCGGACTGAAGTTCAGCTTCTAATGCGCCCGCAGTTCGGAGACCGATTCTTTATCAAGCTGGGACTGATGCTCCGGGGCCGGGGTAAAGCGTTCGATAAATGAAGCCGCACTGGTTTACTACTTTGCAGCTTCCATTTCAAGAGAGTCCACGTTGCAGTTTGTAACGCGGTAGATTGATCAAAATCGTGATCATTTCTTGCGATGAAAGTGTGCGCGCGGCTAGTTACCCGGTTGCATCCTGGCAATGCTTAGTAGATTTGTTGGCGTCCCGTACGGGAATGGAACCCGTGTCGGCCGCGGTGAAACAGAAGCAACATAAATGTATTTCAAGGAAACTTGGCTGTATGGATAGCAATGAAATTCGCACTCCAGGAAAGTCGCGACCGCCAACCGAAATCATAGAATCAGTTTTATTGGCCGCCCCAACTCTAATGAGCTCGTCTTCGCAATTTCACTTTATGACCGAACCCACAACAGGATTACAGGATTTGCGGATTTAAACGTCTCTTAGGCCGGCTGCGCGGGTGGCTCCTTGAAAAATCCCTGTTGCGCGGCGGCTTCCCGCAAAGCACCGTAACCATCGAGGTGAGGCAGTAGCCAACGCTGCAATCCTTCCGCGTCCAGTATCTCGCGATGGATGGGATTGTCGTAGCTCATGGCCGAAAGCGCTTCGACAAAGAGGCGTTCTTGTTCGCGATCGAAATCAGGCCTCGCCGTGAACATGCAATGATTGTAGGTTGGAGAGGACCATATCTCATGAAGCGCGCCATCCGGCACGAGGCGCTCGTTGCGCACAGTGTTCCAGAATGGACTGCCGATAGCGCCCGCGTCGGCTCGCCCGTCGAGGACGGCGCGTAACACTTCCACTTCGCTGGTCCCAGTATCACCGTGTTTGCCTAGATCGCTGTTGAAGCGCAGCGTGTGGTAGTCCGTTCCCTTGCGCATGCCCTGCTGCTCCAAAAAATGAACCGGAAGAATCGCTGCGTGTCCGCTGTCGCGGCTGCCAAGCGCGAGCGTACGATTTTTCAAGTCCGCAAGCGTGGAGATGGGCCCTCCGGTGGCGGCGACGATCTTGGTCATCCAGCCGAGATCGGTGTTGCGCATAGCGACCGCCCGGCAGGCATGGCCGCTCCACTCATCAGCCTGCAAGTAGGCGAGGTTTGTGTTCCAGGCGATATCGATACGCGGTACGGCGTCGCCAGGTTGGGCCAGTAGTGCGAGCACCTGCGCTTCGTAACTCTGAAATAAAACGATCTCAACCGGAACATGCGCTTCGTCGTGAAAGTAGCGCCGCATTCCCTCCCAGATCGTGACTACTTTCGGATTGTACGCAACAGCTCCGACCCAAATTGTCTTGCTCATAAGCGTCTCTTGGTCCAACTAAAAGAGCGGGATTCCCAACAGTGACTTTCCAATAAACTCGCGCAGCACATCGCCCGTGGGTGCCATGACCGCACCCGCGTGCGCGTCGCGGAACAGGCGCTCGATATTCAAATGCTTTGAGAATGCCGCACCGCCGCAAATGCGCATGGCTGTTGAGGTGACGCCGATCGCAGTCTCGCCCGCTGCGGCCTTGGCTTCAAGCACGCGCAGCATCGTCGTCTCGCGCGGCGTCTCGAGATGATCGACCACATCGTCGATGCGTGCTGACAGTCCATCAGTTTCGATCTGCATGGTTGCGAGTTGCGCGCGCAGTGTAGGCAAACTCTCGCCCAGACTCTGCCCCAGGTGCTCAAACTTCGCATTCTTGAGGTGCGACGTGGTGGCAGTGACGGCGGCCCGGCACAAGCCCAGGGCAACTGCTGCCGATCCTAAATTAAATAGCGGAAGCACCACGTTTAGCATGGCAGGAAAACCTGCGCCGTCGTCGGTAAGCTGAAAATCGGATGGAACCGGGCAGTCGTCCAGCACAACCGGCGCAGAGGCGTTGGCCCGAAGTCCCAAACCATTCCACGGCCCGGCGACTGATAGACCACGTGTTTCCGCAGAAACAAGATACAGAGTTGAATCCGTAGGTCCCGCGCCTTCAGGCGCCAGAGCCGAGACGACGTAACTCTGCGCGTGACCGGCGCTGGTTACCCACGATTTCTTCGCGCTTATGGTTACGCCGTTGCCATTTCTTTGCGCACGAGAGATAGGCGCCCAGAAATGACTGCGCGAGCCGGCTTCACTGAAAGCGAGAGTTGATAAATGGCGGCCCGCCGCAATCTCCTGCAGTATGGGCTTCATTGGTCCAGCCGCGGCCAGTCGCGCTGACGCGATACTCGCTGTGCCGAGGATGTGCATCAGGTAGACCATGGCCACCGAAGCGTCTGCCTCCGCGAGCGTTGCCGTTACAGCAGCAAATGTGCGTGGACCTAAACCTGCGCCGCCCACATCGACCGGCAGCAACAGCCCAAGCAGGCCGGCTTCACCAAGTGACTGCACCGCCTCGGTAGAGAATCGGCCCGCTTCGTCGTTTTGTCCGGCGGCCGGCGCCAGTACACTATCGGCGATCTCGCGAGCTTTCAAAACAGCCGCTTCATGAGTCATGATCACACCTGTCATCCGCCTGATTTTATCCGTGTAATTCGTGGCTAATAATGCTATGACACACTCTACGATGTCCACACGTGGTTGTGCGCTCGGACTCATGGCCAAGGCGCCGCTTGCGGGCGAGGTCAAAACACGTCTCGTGCCGCCGCTGACGGCGCCGGAAGCCGCGGCACTGAACGTGTGCTTTTTGCGCGACATGGCTGCGAATATTCAAAGCGTGAGCGAGACAGAAGCAGCATCGGGCGTGGTGGTCTATACTCCGGCCGGCGCCGAGGCGGCGTTTGATAGTGTGTTACCTGTCGGATTCGAGTTGCTGGTCCAACGCGGTGCATCTCTCGGCGAGCGTCTCTGCAATGCGACTGACGATCTACTGAAAGAAGGTTACGGCGCCGTCTGTCTCATCAATTCAGATAGTCCGACATTACCGAGATCGATCCTGATCCGAGCGATCGATTTGCTCGCGGCCGATGGCGACCGAGTGGTGCTGGGTGCCGCGGAAGACGGCGGCTACTACCTGATAGGTTTGAAGCACGCGCACGCGAACCTGTTTAATAGAATCGCCTGGAGCACCTCCGACGTACTCGCCCACACAAAAGAACGCGCGGCAGAAATCGATCTACCGGTTGAAATGCTACCGCCCTGGTACGACGTAGACGATGCAGAAACACTCAATCGACTGTGTGAAGAGCTGTTCTTCACGCCGTCCTCAAATGGCGCTTATCCCGCGCCTCATACCCGTGCCTTTCTCGACTCTATAGTTCAAACGGAAGGACTACAACGTATCTGCCCAAAGCTTTCCAGCCGCCTGCCGCTATGAGCGAACAAGCGCGCGCGGCGTTCAGAGCTGTAGATATGAAATCGACTGCGATGCTGACCTTGCTCGGCGTCGCGATGCTCGTTTTGTATCGTGTTGGGGTTCACTCCAAAGGCGTTGCCGACATCGTCTGGTTTCTCAAGCTCGTTCTCATTCAGATCGTCATCTATCTTGCTGTCGCCTGGCTTAGCTTGCGCACCAAAGACTCGCGTCGTCTGTTGGTACTTGGCTTAACTTTCGCCGCGCTTTTCCGCCTTGCGGTACTTTTTTCTCCGCCTTATTTATCCGACGACATCTACCGTTACATTTGGGACGGCCGAGTGCAGTCTGCAGGTATAAATCCTTATCGATACATGCCGGCCGACGAATCACTCGCTGCTCTTCGCGACGAGAAGATCTACCCATATATCAATAGGCGCGACTCTGCGCACACAATATATCCACCTGTCGCACAAGGCAGCTTTCTTTTGATAACTCGTTTTAGTGAGTCGGTGACGTGGATGAAAGCTGCGATGGTCGCGTTTGAAGTTGTCACTGTTTGGGCACTCATTCAGTTGCTTGTTTCATTTGGATTTGCCAGGCAACGGGTCTTGATCTACGCGTGGCATCCACTAGCGGTTTGGGAGTTTGCCGGCAGCGGGCACGTGGACGCGTTGGCGATTGCTTTTATCGCGCTCGCGCTGTTGGTCCGTCGCCGGCATCGCGAAACCTTAACCGGGTTTTTGCTCGCGTGCGCGACGGGTGTGAAGCTTTTTCCGGCGGCGTTGTTTCCAGCCTTGTACACGCGGCGCAGTTGGAAAATGCCGCTCGCGTTTGGGGCTACGGTCCTGCTCGCGTATTTGCCCTATCTCGGTGTCGGGCCGGTGAGAGTGCTTGGGTCTTTACCGGGTTACGCGAGTGAACGAGGAATCATAAGCGGAGAGCAGTTTTTTCTTCTCACTGTTGCGCGTCGATTGTCGAGTGTGAATGTACCGAGTTCAGCTTATGTGATTTTTGCGGTTGCTGTGCTTGGTGTCTTGTCTGTGTGGCTGATGCGAGATCAGGGAAGCGATGAGCTTCGTTATTTACGAAATAGTTTGATGATCGCTTGTGTTTTTATGGTCCTGCTTGCTCCACATTTTCCCTGGTACTTCACGTGGCTGATACCCTTCTTGTGCTTCATTCCGTCGCTCCCTGCTTTTTACTTAACGTTCGCGAGTTTCCTGCTTTACTTGACGTGGCTGGGTGACAGTCCCGACCAGGTACTCATGTTAAAGACACTTATCTTTGCGCCGTTTTTGATTCTCAGCTTGCTTCGAAAATGAATAATGAAAAGAGCAAGCCATTTGTCTCAGTCATCATCGCTGCGCTGAATGAAGAAGCAACGATCGCGACGGTCATCAAGTCTGTTCCGAAAGATATCGCTGACGAGATTGTCCTCGTGGACAACGGCAGCAAGGACCGAACCGCTGAAATCGGCGCTGCGGCTGGTGCTCGAGTGGTGAGAGAGCCTGTGCCGGGATATGGCCGCGCCTTTCGTGCTGGACTGCGCTCAGTTTCGCCTCAGTGTGAAATCGTAGTATTTCTCGACGCCGACGGCAGCGATTGTCCGGAAATGATGGACCGGCTGGTCACACCGATCGTGGAAGGCAAAGCCGACTTTGTAATTGGATCGCGAACCCGGGGTAAACGCGAAGCCGGCAGCATGAACTTTCACCAGGTAATTGCCGGATACGGAATCGGTTTTATTCTGCGGACTCTATACGGCGTTCGCTCTACCGACATGGGGCCGTTTCGCGCGATTCGTCGCGACACGTTGGACCGGCTCAAGCTGCGCGAAGAAACTTATGGTTGGCCGTTGGAGATGCAGATGCGTGCAGCTCGGGCGCGCGTGCCGACAATGGAAGTGCCGGTCGATTATCGACGACGCGCGGGAGGTCATTCAAAAATCGCCGGCACAGTGCGTGGCTCGATCTTAGCGGCGAGTCGCATTCTGATCACACTCGGGCGGATCGCGATCCAGAGACACTGACCAGAACGTGGATAAGATCTGCGTTCATCCGCGTTCATCCGCGGCTGAATTTACGAGAGCACTCAACTACCAAAGTATGGCTCGCGGACGACGGCGCGCCAGTGCCGCATCGACTCCCCATTTGCGCCCCGCCGCTCCAATCACGAGGGCTAAGGCGACAAACATCGGCATCAGGAGTTCCCAGATCCAGGCGGTACCCCATTCGGCGACCCAGAGCGTGCTCAGAAATAAGCAAGCCGCGAGGGCGACCGGTCGTGTCAGAAGCCCGATCAGCAACAGCACTCCGAACGTGATTTCAGTCAGCCCCTGCATTGGACCAGCAATAGTGGCGTGACTCGCCATCACGCCCATAATGCTTTTCAACAATTGTGGCGCGTGGCCTTTTTCGATGTAGTAGTTAATCAACCCGGAATAACCGGAAGGACTATAAAGACCCTTGCCCAGGTTCTCAAAAAACACGTAAATAAAAAGACTTCCCAGCGCAACGCGCAGAATTGCCAAGGCAAATCGAGGAGCACGCGCGCTTCGCGTTTCGAGCGCATCGTTGTTCAGTGAACTACTCATTTCGTCCTCCTGTAGGGACCACTGTCTTAGTTAAACGAAGGAATGCTTCTTCCAGGCTCTCCTGAGCGGGACTCAACTCATACACCTTGATTCCCTTGCCGACCAACAGGGCGTTTACGGCTGAGATACTTTCGGCGTCCGCTTCGATCCGCAAAAACGAAGTACCATTTCGGCTAACTGTCACACGCGGCTCTTTGGTCAGCAAGTCGAAGGCGCGGGACAAGTCGTCAACTCGAACTTTGTATTGAGTTGTCGGTGCTATCAGTGCCTCCGGTCCGCCTTCATAAAGCAAACGTCCTTCATGGATGATGCCAACACGATTGCAAAGCTGTTCGATCTCGGTGAGTAGGTGACTGGAGAGCAACACGGTCAACCTGAAATCATCTCGCAGGCGTCGAATCAGCTTTCGCGTTTCCTGTATTCCTTGGGGATCGAGACCGTTGGTTGGTTCGTCGAGAATGATCAGCTCAGGGGTTGGCAACAGCGCCTGGGCAATTCCGAGACGTTGCCGCATGCCGTAGGAATAAACCTTTACCGGATCGCCGGCGCGGTCGCGCAAGTCTACGATCTTCAGTACCTCTTCGACGCGCTGCTTTTGCACTCCACCAGACAATGAAGCCAGCAGTTGCAGGTTCCTGCGCCCGGAAAGATTTTCATAAAACGCCGGTGACTCAATGATGGCCCCGACGCGCGAGCGTGCCCGCAGGTATTCCCAACCCGAAGCGCGCAGCGGAAATTTGATCGTGCCGGAAGTAGGCCTGACCAGGCCCAATAACATCCGCAACGTGGTTGATTTCCCTGCCCCGTTTGGACCGAGAAAGCCGTAGATGTCGCCCCGCTCGACACGGATTGTCAGGCGATCAACCGCCGTGCGGCCCTTGAAACGCTTCGTCAAGTTTTCGGTCTGTAGAGCTATGTCTGACACTGATACCTACTTGTAGCTTCATGCTTGCCTCAAAAATCGGAACAGAGCGCCAAAGGCGCGAAATAAGAGCGCCAAAGGCGCGGAATATGAAAGCCAGGGGGCAAGCGCGAAGCGCGTCGCCCCTGGGTAACAAATTAAAAACTCCTGTAGCCCTGAAAGGGCGTAATACCCGTGATATTTCGGCCTTTCAGGCCTTATCAACTCGCGGTATCGCAACCAGGGGCGACGCGCTCCGCTTCGCTTCGCGCTTGCCCCTGGCTTTTATATTCCGCGCCTTTGGCGCTCTTATTCCGCGCCCTTGGCGCTCTATTCCGCGCCCTTGGCGCTCTGTTACGACTTTGAGGCAAGCCGAAGCTTCACGATATCAAAGGCGCACTTCAACCAACAACGGCCAATGGTCCATGCGACCGACTGCGGCATCACGCAAAACCGCGACTCGTCCTACTTCCCGGAGCGCCGGTGGACCAAAAATGTAATCGATACGACGATCGTTGATTGCTGTATCACCGGCAGCGCGTCCCAGGTCGCGAAAGTGGCGCAGGATGTTGCTGTAAGATTCGCTATCGTGTTTCAGATTGTCCGTGTAGAGATTTGTCTCATTCGCAGCTTTGAGCTCAAAGTTGAAATCACCGGCGATGAAAACCGCAGACGATTGCGACTGAGCCTGCGCCCAATCGATCACTGCTTCGGTGTAGGTCCGGCGGCGAGCAGCGTTGAAGGCATCAGCGTGAGCGCTCACGACCAGCACTGATCGTGTGTCGTCGCGCGGTTTGAACGAAACTCCAACGGCATAGCGACTGCCAACAGCCACGGGAGTAAAGGTGGCATCTGCCTGCTTAACCAGCACGGCCTCAAAGCGATCTCCGTTTCCGCGCGGCGCAAGTGCGCCACGATATTTCCCATGTAATAGACTGAGCAACGTTTCTAATTGCGCGTTGCCTGTCAATTCCTGGAGCGCAACTGCATCAGGCTCCTCACGTGAAATCACGTCCGCCACCGCCGGCAAATCTTTGTCGTGCGCACGTGTGTCATCTTCAAGCTCGGCATAACCAATGTTCCAGGTGAGCAGACGAAGCGAATGAGAATCGCTGTTCGACGAGGTTGAATTCTCATCTTTCTGCGGCGGCGCAAAATGAACCGCGCCCAGGATCATCAGACCAAACAACAGCAGCAGCACGAGTTTCACCCACATGTCACGTCACAATGTCCTTCCGCTCGAAGATAATCACGGTGGCCAGCAATAAGCCGGAGGTATACGCGCCGCAGGTACATGCGTAATGCCATAGACTCTGCCACGGAATATCCGGCTTGAAAACGTCGCGCCAGAAGTCCATGTCGGTGGTGAAAAAGTAAGGTCGCAAATGCTCGAAGAACTCAACCCGCCCAACGATGTAAAGAGCTAAATAAGCCGCGATGGTCATAACGATTGCCTGCGCCGGCGAATCGAACACGACTGAACAAAGCAGCGCGAGCGCAGCGATGACCAGCAGCGCCCACGTGCCCGATAGCGCAGCGTAGCCAAACCGCATCAGCGCCTCATCGCGCATGATCTTGCCTGGCGCGTCCACGAGATTCAGTGGACCAGGATAGAGCTCGAGATTTCCCCAACCGACGAAGATCAAGCCGATGACCAAATTCAAACCGATGAAGAAGATCAGCAGCAGGCACGCATGGAGCGCCGTGACCAGGAACTTGGAAAGAATCAGCGACGCGCGCGAGATGGGACGCGTGCAGATCATCCGCAGCGTGCCCGCGCGTGCTTCACCCGCGATCTGCGAACCGGCGCTCATCGACACGAAAATAGGAAGCAGCAAAGTGAAAGAAAAAAGCAACGAGTAGAGGGCGAAAGTTAGACCGTTGAAGTATTGCTTCGATTCGTAGGTGTACTTGAACTGTTCGACAGCCTGACCACCTGTCTTGCGAGCAGCGTACGTATAGAAACCCCAGAGCATCAACGCCACAAATGCAATTAAAACGACGAAGGAGAGATAAAAGCTCTTGGCCCGGAATAACTTTTCGACTTCGAGTTTGAGTAGCGTAAACATGTCTGCCGCGGCTTTGCCTCAAAAGTCAGTAATCGACTTGGACTGGGTCGGTACCACCCGCGGTAGCGGGTGGGTGCGCAGCCTTTAGGCCCGCGGGAGGAGGCCAGTCGCCGCCGGCTGCGCACCCACCTGCTATCGCAGATGGTACTGACTGTGTCCAACAGCGGATCCTGACTTTTGAGGAAAGCCGTCTGCCGCCTCGGACTTAAAGCTTAACGTGTTCTGCGAAGTCGTTGTTCGCCATCTTTTCGTTACCGTTTATTAGTAAAACTAAGCGTCGGAATGATAACTCAATTAATACTGGCGCGTGTTGCTCCCCTGTTCATCGTTGCTGGCCTTATCCGCCGCCTTCGGTCAGGAAAAAGATAGGCGAATAGGTTCCATCGACTTTTTCGGCTATGCGGGAATGAACCTCGATCAGATTCGATCGGCTTTGCCCATTCACAAAGGTGAACTCTATCCGGGACCAGCCACAACTATCGAAAAAATCGAACAGGCCATCAGATCAGCGATTGGTCTCATGCCGACAGATGTCGCTTCAGTGTGCTGTGATCGTGACGGCAACTATATGATTTTTGTGGGACTGCCTGGTGAGTCGATCAGGCAAACCAGATTCAATCCGGTTCCAAAAGGCAAGGCGCAATTACCTGGCGAAATCCTGACGTTGTACGAGCAAACGATGGATGCTTTAAGCACGGCCGTGTCGAAGGGAAATGCGCAGGAAGACACGTCAAAGGGTTACGCTCTATCGATCACAGATGCGCCGCTGCGAACCAAGCAGCTTGCCGTTCGTGCCTACGCCATTCGTCATGAATCGTTAATACGCGCTGTATTAAGTTCGTCGAGCAAAACACAACAGCGCGTCGTGGCGGCGTACCTGCTTGGGTATGCCCGGCAATCGAGGCAACAAATTGCTGACCTTGTGCGTGCCAGCCATGACCCTGACGACGGTGTGCGTAACAACGCAACGAGAGCCTTGGGTGTGCTGGCTGATTCCAGTGCAAAAGTTGCGGCACAAATTCCGGCAGGTGGTTTCATAAGAATGCTCAGTTCCGGATCATGGACCGACCGCAACAAGGCAATGTGGGTGATCACCACGCTGACCAAAAGCAGAGACCCGAAGCTGCTCGGCGAATTACGTTCCGAGGCGCTAGTCTCACTTATCGAGATGGCTCGTTGGCAAAGTACCGGACATGCCTACGACGCAAGGATTTTGTTAGGACGGATCGCAGGTATTGAGGAAAAGCGATTAGAGCAGTTGGCAAAAGAGAACGGTGTGGACGAGATCATCAGCGCCTTACCCCGTTTCTAAGGCTTCTTTGCGCCTTTGCGCCTTTGCGGGAGAAAATTCCTCCGAGTTTGTGCGGCAAGAAATCTCACTCAGGCAGTGTCTTTGCGGCTTCGAGAACCTGTTCCGGCTGCGCGATCACAAAAAAGTTCTCTGTAACCATTCGCCAGCGCACCGTGCCGGAGGGATCGAGCAGGAACTCCGCCGGACGTGCAATGTCTTTACCGCTTGCTATTTCTTCGGCGTGGACCAGATCATAGCGGCGGATTGTCTCGAGTTTTGGATCCGCGAGAAAACTGAAAGTGTAGCCGGCTTCCTGGACCATGTATTTGCGAGTTTCCTCGGGTGTATCAACGCTGATTCCCACAACCCGGATGCCCGCCTCGTTAAACTTATTCAGATTCTTTTCGAAACTTCGCAACTCGAAGTGACAGTTCGCTCACCAATAGCCTCGGTAAAAAATTAACAACACGCCTTTTGGCGGCTTATTGTTGACTGGCTCAGTCAACAATTGAGCCAGCGTGACCGGTTTGTTGTTTGGATCAGTGAGGGTAAAGCCCGGCGCCTTCTGTCCAACCTGTGGCGCGCCGGCCGATGCAGGCAACCAAGAGCCGGCGACGAAGAACACGAAAAGAAGCGCGGCGAGAAGTAATACTCCAAACGCTGCCGCCAAAGAGCTGAAGATTTTTGAGACGATTCTCTTATCAGGTTTGAAGGCACGGCGAAGGCCGAGAAACAAAAACACGAACGCGATCGCGAACATGATGAGATTGGCCCACGGAAATTCACGCGTTATCGCCCACCGTACAAATACAAACGGATAGCTAAATGCCGCAACCAGGCTGAGCACAAATCCCGCCCAGATCTGCCAATTTATTTTCTTCATGAACTTATCTCTATCACAGAGTTCAAAACGCCCGTTGCGAAGTATAAACTGTCCACCGGCCAGACGTCCTCACGTTAGGTTGATATCGCCGGAGTTATTTCGTTCTTTCAAATTCACCGCGCGCGTCAAGCGGCTTACCGTCGGGCATCATGTAAACCAACTCTCCGGCGAACTTGTTCGCGTCAATGAAGGTTAACGCCAAACTCTTCGCGAATCCTCTCTGCGTACCTCCGGCGACATCGAGAAAGCTGAACTCGATCGTCTTTCCATCCGGCGACATCTTTCCCTCCCAGTGAGAGCGATTTCCGGCGTCACAATAATGGGTCGCGAGCAAACGATCTCCGTCCAGGTAGAACGTAGTGATCTCATGGTCCGGGGGGCGCTTTCCATCTCCAGTCGCTTCATACAGAATTGTGCTGCCACTGGAGGTGAGGCGAATTGTGAGGTTCATCGACATGCCCATAACGGTACCTTGCCAGGAACCCACCATCGTTTTCATTTTCTCGAACGCCTTCTGCGCGTCCGATGGCGCAGCGGCGTTGGTTGGGCGCGACGTCGTTTGAGCAACAGACGTCCCGCGTCCCATCAACACCATCAGACAAATCAGAATTGCCGGCAGAAGAGTTGCCGTTCGTAACCTATTTTGAGCAAAGTTGACTGCAGCTTGCATCTTCTTTTCCTTTCGGTTTGAATCCAACTTTTTCGAGCCTGTCGTTGCAAACTACAGTCTTTAAACTTCCAAGTCTCCACACACTGTAACTAGATTGTAAAAAGTTGTACCGAGTGAGACTTAAAACACAAAGGCACTAACACACAAATTTTTTAATTAGCTTTGTGGTCTTAATGTCTTTGTGGTTCTACTCGACGAAGCGATAGCCGAGCCGGTGAACGGTAATGATGTGCTGAGGCTCCGATGGATCTGCTTCGATTTTCTGCCGCAGCCTGGCGATATGATTGTCAACGGTGCGCGTAACCGGGGTGCTGTCATACCCCCAAACTTCGTCGAGCAGTTGATCGCGTGTGACGATTTCACCACGACGCCGGATCAGGTAGCGCAAGATCTCAAATTCGCGAGCTGAGAGATCCAATGCTTGTCCGCCTTTGCGCGCCGCGTATTTTTTAAAGTTCAATTCCACATCGCCAAATGTGAAACTCTCGATATCGACGACCTGTTTTGCAGCCCTTCGCAAATGCGCCCTGATGCGCGCGAGCAATTCCTTAATGCTAAATGGTTTCGTTACGTAATCATCTGCGCCGACTTCCAGGCCGACCACCTTATCAATTTCCTGACTCCGAGCAGTCAGCATAAGAATCGGAGTTTCGATCCCGCGCGTGCGTAACGTGCGACACACATCTATTCCGCTCATCAAAGGCAGCATCACATCGAGCAGAATGATGTCAGGCTTTTCAGTCGAGGCCTTCTCCAAGCCTTCTTTCCCATCGCGTGCCACAGAGACCTCGTAGCCTTCATACTCACAGCTATCTTTCAACCCGAGAACCATGTTGGGTTCGTCTTCGATTATCAGTACTTTGGCCAACTTTATTTTTCTCTCCGTAACTGAAATCCCTGTTGGAGAAGGTCAGTACCACCCACGGTAGCGGGTGGGTCAACGTCTAAATTGCAACGTCGCGTCCTATCGTTGACCCACCCGCTACCGCAGGTGGTACTGACCTTCAGCTTCCCGCCTAGCTTCCGGCATCAGCAGCACTTGGCGCCACCGGCAGGCGAATCGTGAAACGACTTCCCTTTCCGAGGTCGCTTTCGACGGTGATGGTTCCATTGTGAGCTTCAATAATGTGCTTCACCAGAGATAAGCCCAGGCCACTGCCCTTTACATCATGAACGAGCCCGTTGCCCACGCGGTAGAACTTCTCGAAAACCTTTGCCTGTTCGGCGCGTGGAATTCCAATGCCGTGATCCGCTATTTCAATCGACAAATCGGATCCGAGCATTTTGGCCGTAATCGAAAGCTGCTTCACCTTGCCTGAATATTTAATGGCGTTATCAAGCAGATTTGAGATGGCCTGCGCCATCGCATCGCGATCGATTAAGACCGGCGGCAGATCACGTTGGATGTTCGTTTGAATGTCAAAGCCGGAATTGATGATCTGATAGCGATAGCTGGAAAGCGCACTCTCAATCACTTCTGCCATATCACGATGCGCGAAAACATACGTTTTCCGTCCGGCCTCGATCTTTGAGAAATCGAGGATGTTATCGATCATCTTGTTCAAACGCAGGCTTTCATGCCGGATGATGCGGTAGTACTCGGTCTTCTTTTCTTCACTGTTAACACGACCCAGCTCGAGGATTTCAGAAAACAGGCTGAGTAACGAGAGAGGTGTCTTTAGTTCATGCGAGACATTGGCGACGAAATTCGATTTTGCTTGGGCCAGGCGCGCTTCGCGGTCGGTGGCACGTATGGTAAGAGCGATACCACAGAGTAAGAACACTAGCACGAGGAGAGTTGCCCCGGCACTATGCAAAAAACTGTCGCGCGCGAGTTCATCGAGATTTGTATTTTTCAGGCCGATTTTCCCTTTCCAATTCGAGAACGGGCGATCAAAGTTGGTTTCGAGAATGTATCCGTGTTGAGCCGCCGCGTTTGAAAAAATTACCTGGCCGTTCTCGTCGCTAATCGTGAACGCTACGTCTGGTGAGGCAGTGTTCGCATGATACATATTTACGGTCTTACTTATACTGCCGGCGATCAAATCATCGCGGACAAAGCGCGCGCTTAATAAGACACCCGCAAAACCGCTCTGCTCTCCTCTTGCCGGATCTTTTGTTCGGTCCGGCAACGGATAAAACAGGTATACTCCCGCACGCATGTTTGGCGGTGGGAATAAATACTTGCGATTATCGTCAAGAAAACTTTGGGCCATCCGCGCTTTGTCAAATTGAAACAGGATGTCGGACTGCGCAGGGGTGAATCCTGCCTGAGCGATTTTCACAAACTTGTCTGAATACACATACGCGTAACTATCTGTTTCTTGCTTATCACCGCGGTAGCTGAAAGCAAAAATCTCTTCGATCTCAGGATGCGAACGCTTTACGTCTGCAAAATATTTTTCGAATTCTTCCGCGGCGCCGGGGGAAGAAAGGTGAAGGCTATCTATCGGATTCAAGGTTTGAGCGGCGATGTCTTCCAGGCGTTGTTTCATCTGGTGCTCTACAATGGTTAATCCCTGTCGAATGTTGTCCTTGAATGCGCCTTTGGTTTTGTTCTGGAGTTCCGCGAGCGATCGATATTGCATGTAAGTCAACAGGATGAGGGGAAGTAACACGCCTACTGATGCGAGTATCGTCAACTTTTTTCGCAGCGATAGTTTGCTGATTGCATCTCGGAACACACTAAGCGAGAGCATATATCGGGATTCTACAGAAAGTTGCCACTCGTACGTACCGGAATTGTAAAAAGTTGTCATCGATGGAGGTAAAGTAAAAGCATGAAGAAGTTGTCTCCACAACAACGTGAAGAACTACTCAGCGCATTGAAAGCCCGTTTTGAAAAAAACACGAACCGTCACAAAGGTCTTGAGTGGACCAAAATACAAGCAAAGCTGGAAGCTAATCCTGAACGACTGTGGTCACTCAGTGAAATGGAAAGAACTGGCGGCGAACCCGACGTTGTTGGCCATGATAAGAAGACGGGCGAATACATTTTCTATGATTGTTCAGCGGAAAGTCCCAAAGGACGCAGAAGTGTTTGCTACGACCGTCAAGCACTGGAGGCAAGGAAAGAACATAAACCAAAAGATAGCGCTATTAACATGGCGGCTGCCATGGGCATTGAACTTTTAACGGAAGAACAATACCGGGAGCTACAGAGGCTTGGAGAATTCGATGCCAAGACGTCGAGCTGGGTGAAAACGCCTTCTGAAATTAGAAAACGCGGCGGCGCTCTCTTTTGTGATCGCCGCTACGACCATGTCTTCCTGTATCACAACGGCGCCGACTCTTACTACGCCGCTCGCGGGTTCCGCGGCTCGGTAAGCGTCTAAATTCAACCTACATCACTACTCGAGGCGTTGGAACTCTATTTCCACTCTCCCTGGAGAGTAAATGCAGCCCAGTAATGAGGTGATCGCCAGCGACTATCACTCTGCATGGAAACTTGTGCGGCTTTGAGGGCCGCGGCGGGACGCAGTCCTTCGCCCAGCATCTTCTGATAGAACCTTCTCATTAGCTCCGCTGTTGCTCGGTCATCAACCTGCCACAATGTCGCGACAACTCGTGGCGCCCCGGCGTACATGAATCCCCGCGTTAACCCGAGCAGTCCCTCACCTTTAATTTCCTCTCCCACCGCAGTCTGGCATGCACTCAGCACCACCAAGTCAGCCGCGAGCTTCAAGTTGTATATTTCATATAGCCTCAAAAAACCGTTTTGCGATTTGCCTTGCTCGTCAACGAGCGATAGCACGATTCCCGACAATTCGGGATGCCGGTTATTGATCAGCCCATGCGTTGCAAAGTGAACGATCTGGTATTGACCCAGTTCTGCGCTCGTAGCGTTAGCGCGGCTAGCTGCGAAATCGAGTGCCTCGAATCGCTTTTCAGCCGGCACGAGTCGCGTTATTTCATCAGCCTCAGTTCTCGTGAAACGTAGACGCACGAAGTTCTGTATTCCGGACTCGCTGGCGGACCGGTAAACATCCGTTGACGGTTCCTCTGGTTTGGGTTTTACAGGGTGATTATTGGCGCTCGCGATTCTGGGATCGTCGCTCTGAAAGACAGGATCGGCGAGCACAGCCAATGTTTTTGGTGGCCGTTCTCGACCGGAGGTTTCACGCCGCAGTTCTGCCATTACAGATACAGATGGCAGATTGATAATCTCGTGGTCCAGGACCAGTGGACGGTATGAATTGCTGGACTGCTTGCTTGCATTGTAAACCTGCTGTTTTTCGTAGTCCGTAGGAGTTGGCAGCATTCCGAACGGCACGTACTCCAGCACCCCCTGGCCGACAAATAGTAACCGCTTCGTTCCTAACTGTGACGCTACCGGCTGCAGCAGCATGTTGCTTAGCGTCAACGCAGCGCTCCGGCAGGCGGCATCACTACGGGCCACGCGCAGGTGTTGTTGTCCTAAAGTCTCACCTTTGATTTCGCGATTGCGCTCCGTCAGGAGGTCGTAAAGCTGTCGCGCTGCTGTTTCAACTTCCTGCCGCTTGGGCAATTCAAAAGTGCTGATTGAGCTTTTGGTCACTGCCCACACGAAACTCCTGTCGTCTCCCAGCGCATACTCAAGTAGTACTGTGTCGTCGTCGAGCACATCCGTTTGAATGGCCTTGAGGTTGAGCGGCAAGGGTTGCGTCAATGCGGCATATCTTGGACTTGTTTCGCGGATGCGCGCGAGAACTTGTTCATACTCAGCCGTGAGCGCATCAAGATCTTTGGCGGCTTTATTAGCCGCTTCTTCGGTGTGTTGTCCGCTAAGCAGGCGAACTTGACGTTCTGCTCCATCAGCAATCGAGTCTCGCAACTGTTGCTCTCGTTCGAGCAGCGAAGCGTCAACGCCCTGACGAATCTGGGCGCGCGATTCCGCCAGCAACTCCAAAAGAGATCGCGCTCGGCTTCTTTCAGTGGCTGCCAGAGCAGCGGCGTCGAATCCTTCTGCTGGGTGCTGCTGATGAAGACGCATCAACACGTCAACGTCGAATTCATAAAATTCCTGAGCGGAGGCTAGAAATGTGGCGCGCAACTGTTGGCTCTTGACGTTGATACGCAAGGATTCAACTCCGGCGATTGCTTTTTCAATGAGTGTCCTCGCTTCAGCGAGATTGCCTCGATGGCTCTCGACATAAGCCAGCTTGGCGACAACCATTGCCTCGGTAAATCGGTCACCAACGCGGCTTGCAATCTCCAGTGCCTCATTCAGCGACAGAAGTGCCTGCTGAAGGTTCCCTATATCTGTGTAGAGAGCGCCGACATTCTTGAGAGCGGTCGCGATCAGGCGTGGGTCCCCGCCCACGCGGAAGAGCGCGATCGCTTGATTGTAATAATCCAACGCCTTCTGCTTCTGATTCAGATGTTCGTAACACTCGGCGATATTTTCGAGGGTAATAGCTTTGCCATCGCGGTTTTTCGTGACGTCTCGAAGAGGCAACACCTGCAGATGTATTTCAAGCGCTTTCTGATAATCGTGCAAGTTGGAGTAGCCCACGCCGATATTGTTGAGGACAGTGGCTTCGCGGTACTGGTCGCTCTGCGAGCGGAAAATCTCCAATGCGCGGGTATAAAGGTCGATTGATTTTCGGTGATCGCCGAGAGTGGCATAAATCCAACCCATATTGTTGAGTGCCATTCCCTGGCCGCGCAGATTACCCAGGGCTTTGAAAATTTCATTTGCCTGGTCATACAAATCAATCGCCTTCTGATAATCGCCGACGCTGTAGGCGATGTTTCCCAGGTTGTGGATTGCCGCGCCCTCGCCCCAGCGATCGTTCACGTCTCGTGTAATCGACAAAGCTTGACTGCACATATCATGCGCCTGGTCGTACTTGCCCGTAGATTGATACGTCAAGCAAATGTTGTTGAGTACTGTTCCTTCTTTACGTCGATCACCCAGCTTGGTGACTAGCGACCTTGCATTCTGCGAGAATTCCAAAGCCTTCGCATAATCGCCCATAAGCTGGCTAACGCGGCCCATATTAGTGAGAGTATTTACCTCTCCGACGCGGTCAGCAATTGAGCGACTGAGCGTAATCGCCTCGTTGTACAGTTCGAGTGCTTTTTTCTTGTCGCCGAATTCCTGATGAACTCGTGCAGTGGTATCGAGTACAAACGCTTTTAGTCTGATACCTTCGCGGTGCTGCTCCTCACCAGAACTTTGAGCTGCAATCTCCGCAAGTGGTAAGGCCTGGTTCGCCGAGTCGAATGCCTCTTGCTTCTCACCTAAATTCGTATAACCGCTGGTGATCAAACAAAGCGTTCTGGCTTTCCAGGTAATGTCTTTCGACGCCTCCCAGAGTGGAATCGATTGCAGGTATTTCTCGATAGCTTTTCGTCGTGCGTCAGCGGTTTGTTGTTGTTCAAAGCGCATCCCGTCTGAGACAAGTATTTCGGCAGAAACTGCCATTGAGTCTTGTGCTGTGGCTGGCCGAAGCTCTTTTAGCTTTAACTCATAATGGCCTTGCGTTCCGTTCTTATCCGCGCGTCGTACTTCGATGCGATAACTCCCTGACTGTTCTGCGACCAGAAATATTGATTCCAAGTCTCCCGTTCTAAACAGGTCTGTTTCCACAAGCTTTTTGCCGTTCGGATCAAAAACCGACAAAGCGATGTCCAGCGCCCGCTGTTCGGCCTGGACTAGAACGTATTGATTTGCGGCAAGATCCAGCGTGTAAGAATGGGTGTCATTTACCGCAAGCTCTCGTTCAATGGGCTTGCCTGGCTCAAGTAATGTTGATTGCTGAATTGCGGCGGTGGCGTGGCTCAGCATGAACAGGAGTGAGATCAGGAACATCAGTGGGCGGGTCATATAACCTCCAAATGAGGGCGAGCAATTAAGTACCTGCTCGCGACGGGGTTGATAGCCATCCTCCAGGATTCGGAGGCTCAAAAGGTAACGCGCAATTCATCACGTAATTGGAACCTTTAAAAGCGAAAAATTTTTCGAAGTGAACGAGGAGTGCGTCACAGAGCAATCTTTCTGCAAACAAGCGCGAGGAGGCTTTGCCTCAAAGTCGGACGTCGAGCTTGGACACAGTCAGTACAGGGAGCGGTAGCGACCTGGTCAGTGATTAGCATGCGATACTCCTAACGATTCTTGACTCCCATCGTTGACCAGATCGCTACCGCTCCCTGTACTGACTGTGTCCAAGAGTGATTTCGGACTTTTGAGGCAAAGCTGCGCGAGGAACCGATCAAAAGAGGTATGAACCAATAACTGGTTGGTCCAAGTCTGCGAGGTTCAATAAAAGACCAGCTAATCCAAAAACCTGTACCAGCTAAAGATCGCGGCACATGCAAAAACCTTGACAAGCTTCAACAAAGGTTGTAGATAAAGCTCATCCGACAACCTCAACCCACGGGAGTTTATATGAGTAAGAAAACTACGAAGAAAAATGACCACGCGAACCGGCGCCAGTTTCTGGGCATTGGCGGTGCGGCTGCGGCCACCGTCGCGTTAGGCGCCATCACCAACAAAGCACAGACCACCGATGGCACCTGCCTGACGGGAGCGTGTGCTACCGATGTCGCGAAATTGTCGGCTAATGGGAGGGCCGTACACGTCATCGGAAACGTAACCAACGGTAAGGTCACCTTTGATCAAGCGAGCCTTGACGCGTTTGCGAAAGCATTTCCCGATGCGGAGATGTGTTTCGTAGCCGTAAACGCTCCATTCGATCCTGTAGCTCAAGCTAACGCTTAGCGTCCTCGGAATTCCGGGAACAATCGTTAGAAGCTAAACAATGCGGGAGAACACTCTCCGGGGTGTGGTCTGTCCGAGGGGCAACGCCCTGAAGATAAGACCACCCTCCGGGAAGTGCTCGCTCAGCTTAACCATCGGTATGCTCATTTCTTAAGGAAGTCGATCATGGCTACAACTAAGAAAGCAGCAAAAAAGGATTCCGCGACTGCTCTCAAGGGCTTGACCGGCACGTGCAAGGCAGATAATGCCGCTCTCGTCGAGAAGGGCCGGGCAGTGCAGGTCGTGGGACGAGTTAGGAATGGCGTCCTGGAAATCGATCAACGGAGCCTCGACGAATTCGCGCGCAAGTTTCCAAATGCCAATATGACGTTTGTCGCGGTCAATGCTCCTTTTGATCCGAAGCCGTTGCGCATATAGTCCGAGGTTAGTCATATGGATGTTCAAGACCTCCTGAGCTCCGAGCCAACCGTTGAACGGGTAGCTACGGTAGCTCGGGTCGCGTTGTCTCAACGCAACCCGCAGCCCGAATGCCCGCGATATCTCGCCGCGCTTGATAAGGCGATTGAAGATGAACCGCCTCCGTTCGGAACGGCAGCCTATTCGAATACCTACCGCGGAGCATCGAGCAGCGGACAGTGGCTGGCCATGTCGCTCATAACCAATGCCGAGCGTGAAGGCGACGGCGCCAAGCGGCTCTGGTCGCTCGCTTCCTGCTCTGACAACGAGGAAGAACGGCAACTCTTAAAACGCCACGCTTGCGACGAGTCGAGTCACGCACTTGCTTACCTGGCGTTGCTCGATCTGGCGTTTCCCGGTGCAGTCACGCCGACTTTCCGTTCGGAGCTGAACCAGCTCTCACCTCACTTTTCGATGGCCCAGGAGCCTTATCCAATCGAGGGATCACCTTACGCAAGGAAGCCGTCCGTTGACGATTACATGCAAATGAACATCGCGGAGATCCGGACGACGATCCATCATCTAATGCAAAGGCAAGCCCTCGCCGAGCACTGTCCGCCCGAGAACATGCCGCGCGCAACCAAGGTGTTAGACTCGCTGTTGCGCGATGAGCTCAGCCATGTGGCTTACACTGCGGTGCTGATTGAAGAAAAGGCTGCCAACACAGACGCGGAAAAATTTCAGAGACTGTTTTCCAAGCGCGTCCGCGACTTCAACAACATCACCAAAGAAGAACTCGGCGAACGAGTCTTCGACTGACGCCCGAACGGCCTCCCTCCCCAGCCGAAAAAGGAAAGTTAACTTGTCGCAACTGAATCTAATCACGCCGGATGAGAATAAAGCCTTCCGCAAAAATGGCTATCTGCTGCTGAAGTCTGTGTTCGCGCCTGATGAAGTTGAATCACTGCTTGCAGAAGTGCATCGAGTGGTCGAGAACGCAACTTCCGTCGGGGCCGTCCTGCGCGAGGAAGCTTACGTTTTCAATGAAAACTCTTTCCGGTTGGTCCGCATTTTACGAATGACGACGAAGTTCGATCACTTAATCGATCACGCGGGTTACTTTGGCAAGTTGGTTTCACTCATCGGATTTCATATTCAACTGATGGGCACAGAAATATTCGTCAGAGGCCCGTCAAATGACACTATCGTCAACTTTCATACGGATCTCGGAGAAGGGTTGCAGCAAATTCTTCCGGACGACGAGAACTCATTCCTGCAAATCAAAATGCAGATCTTTCTGACAGACCTGTCAGCTCCTGATAGCGGTAACTTTGTGCTCGTCCCAGGATCGCACCGCATAAGAGTGAAAGATACAGATGAGTTCTGCACGGTGAAGAGTATCAATCAACAGATCACTCCTGATGGCCGGCTCCCGGACAATGCGTTACAGGTACTGGCGAAGCCTGGAGATGTGCTCTTCTTTCCGCACACTTTGTGGCATGCAGTCGCGCCGAATAGATCGGGACGAACGAGATACAGCATTGTGTTGCGTTACGGTCAGTTAACCATGAGACCTTACGAGCGTTTTGATCCAGTGCTCACTGATTCAGGGCGCAAGTTCACACCGCGGCAACGACGTTTGCTGGGTGATTTGGGAGTAGACAGTCCTGGTCCATATCGCCCGAGCAATCAGGCTGAGATCATCTATGGGCGATAAGAGAAGAGTTTCCCGCAAAGGCGCAAAGGCGCAAAGCGCTGCCGCGCTTCAACAGGCTTTCTTTGCGCCTTTGCGCCTTTGCGGGAGAAACATTTTATGAATGCTTATGCTCATCTGAGCACGCAAAGATCACTCGATCGGCCCGAGACGGCGGTGCGCGTCGCACTCTCGCGGCGCAAGCCTCAGGCCGAATGCCCGCGGTATCTTGCTTCGCTGAAAAGAGCGCTTTGGGAAGAGTATCCTCCGTTTGCGACGGAACTCTATGACGAGATGTATGGCTCGGCGTCTTCAAGCAGCCAGTGGCTGGCGATGTCGCTAATTACTCATGCACAGCGAGAAGGCGAGCGGGCAAGGCGGCTGTGGTCCATGGCGGCCGGCTCGAGTGAGAACCCAAACGAGCAACAGCTTCTCAAGCAACATGCCTGTGATGAGTCGAAGCATGCACTCGCTTATTTAGCACTGCTCGATATCACATTCCCGGGCGTTGTAGATCCGGGATTCAGGTCGCAACTGGACCAGTTCAGCCCAGGGTTTGAGATGAACCAGGAGTTGTCTTTGTCAAAGGAGGATCCTGTTCAGCCACCATCGCTCGACGATTACTTGACGCTGAACCTCGACGAGCTACGAACGGCAATTCACCACGTGTTTCGATTGCGGGCCATTCCGAAGCACTGTTCGGCTGACACGTTGCCACAGGCAACCACGACTCTGGAAAAACTGCTGGACGATGAACTGAACCATGTCGCCTACACTGCGCAGATCATCGAGGACAAGACCAAAGGTACTCCCGCGGAAAAAATTCAGGCCAGCTTCTGCAAATGCGTTAACAACTTCATTCGAGCCAAAAGTGAAGAGCCAATCGAATTCACTTACAACCAACGATTCGGAAACTACCCATGAGAATTGACGAGTTCCTGCATCGCAGAGAAACGCAAATGCCCGCCGTTCTCATGAGTGTAGATAGAGCGGTTGGGCTTGGACCAGATGACGTGCTGCTTGCGGTCGGCTCGATTGTGGAAGGTCTGGGGAATAGCCGGTCTGACCTCGATTTATTGTTCATCACTCCGCGGGGTGAGTCGCAGGCCACGAAGTCGAGTGTGACGCTGGTCGTCGGCAAATGCATTATGGACGTCGCTATTCTGGGAGTGAACGACGTCGAGAAGCTCTTCAACCGCTTCGAGACCTGGTCCAACCTCCCCTGGAATGTGACGCATGCCGCACCATTCACACCTGAGGAGCGCATTCTCCTCCACCGGTTACATCACGGCATGGTCCTCCACCGCGGCGAGAAAGAAACAGTGACAAGCCAGATCCCGTCGCTGTCAAACCTGGCGCGGCTCAAGTTACATGTCGCACGGCAGTTGGCCCGAACTATTCAAGTCGATATGGCGGGATATCGAGAGGTCGGAGACTTTAGTTCCCTGGTCTTTGCAGCACAGGAACTGCTCGGGCACGCGGTTGATGCGCTCCTCGCCGGTCATCAGATCACGAACTTTTTGCCGAAGTGGAGAAGCCGGCTGCTGAAGTCTTTACCGGCTGACTGGGCGCAGTCATTAGGCATCCGACCAACAAATTTGACTGCCGCTCAACTGGTATGGAGCTTACACCGGGCTCCTGCACGGCCTGACCAGAAACTCGCCGTGCAACATGCGCTTCGCATCATGACGTTTGCGCGCGCGGTTTTTCTCTGGGCTGAGACTCGTCTCATAAAAGGCTCGAAAGCGAAAAGAAAGACAGGCGTTTGGCCTCGGCTCAAGCGACAAGCGCAAGACGTGCGGTTGCCGTACCTGGATTTCGATATCGATTTTTTGCTAACCAATGGCCATGTAACGGTCGCGCGGCTCAATGACTTTTCTGAAACGATAAAAATGTCGCCTCGTGACTTCTCGCTCACACTCTTATTTGACGGGACTACGACGACACGTGAAGCAGAGCGCTTCATCTTCGGATCTAAACGCGGTAAAGGTGTGGTTGACGATTTGATCTCGCAAGTAGTTCGAGCTGGTTTCGGTGTTACGCCAACCGGCAAAGCGGTGAAACAATGACGATAGAAGCCTCTGTTGAGCTAGACCTTGCTGCAAACCATCGCTGCGATGGTGAAGCCGAAGGCGTGTTCATCGTCAAACTTGGCGGCGCTCTCATTACTTACAAAGACGACTACTGCAAACCAAACACAGCCGTCATTAAAGAGTTCGCCCGCGTGCTTCGTGCGCGCTGGTCCGAACTTCAGGGCAGGTTGATCCTCGTGTTGGGAGGAGGCTCCTACGGTAACGGCGTGCCTTACCGTTACAACCTGCTCGATTCGTATGGAAACTGGCGGCCGGTCGATCTCTCGATGATGACCGTCAAGACACTCGAGTTTATGTCGCTGGTCGCCGATGTCTTTCGCGACGAGGGAATACCTTGTTACCCTTTTCAGACCTCGAGCTACCTGATGACTCGTAATGGCGAGCCGCAGAACTTTTGGATCGAGCCAATCAAGCACGCCTTGTCGCTAAACGTTCTACCGGTATTGTCCGGCGATATGGTGTTCGATTCAGACAGAGGGTTTGTGATCTTTTCCAGTGACCGGATCCCCGAATTGTTCGTTAACAGCGTGTCTGTTAAGCGAGTTGTCATGTTAACGAACGTTCCCGGAGTGCTGAACGATTCCGAAGTATTTAGACGAGTCGCACCTGAAGACCACGAGCTAGTGCTTAACAAGGCCAGTGCTTCCCGGCAGCAGGACGTTTCGGGTGGAATGAGGAATAAAGTGAAGTGTTTGCTTCGAGTCGCGAACCTGGGCGTTGAGAGCGTTATCTGTGATGGAAGAGATCCGTCAGTTCTGCTTCACGCTCTCTTTGAACCTGAACCGCCGGGGACGTTTATCGAGCCACGAGAATATATTCGACGGGAGAACGATTTATGCTCATCGCCTTTGCCGGAATTGACGGCGCCGGCAAGTCTACACAAGTAAACCGGGTTTATGAGTGGCTGAACGAGGAAGGTTGGGACGCCGAAATTGTTGACCGGTGGGACATCCTCGATGCAGAAAAATTTCCCGAATGCCGTTTTATTCGATCGTCTCGGAGCGAAGTGCGCGTGTGCAACTCGGAGATGGAAGGGCTCGGCCGCGCGATGTTTCTTTTTTGGACCATCAGCCTTGTCCTCGACAAAGTTATCAACCGCGATCCCTCGCGTATCTATTTACTGGACGGTTACTGGATGAAGCACGCAGTGGCAGAGATTGAATTCGGCTGCGACCCGGCATGGATCGATGCGACTGTGAAGGCGCTGCCGGCGGCTGATGTCACTATCTACCTGGACATCACGCCTGAGGAGGCCCTGAATCGGAAGCTTGATCTGACTCCTTACGAGTGCGCGCGAAATCCCGAGCTGAAGCACGACGACTTCCTGAGACATCAGGCGAAGCTACGCCAGGGTTTGCAACGTTGGGCCATCGACTTCGGTTGGAATGTCGTCTCGTCAATGCAAGAACCAGCGCAGGTAACGGAACAAATTGGCGCCTGCCTGAAGAACCGGCTTCCGAAAAGGGTTACTGAGCAATGTCAGTTCGAGAGTTGATCAAAAAACAGGGCTCAATCGTCGTGGGCGGAGCGTACAACGCGATCAGTGCCAGCCTGGTCGAGCGGGCGGGCTTCGATGCGGTGTGGTTAAGCAGTTTCGGAGTTTCGATCGCCGAGCGGGCCTTGCCGGATGCAAACTTGATCACACTGACTGAAATGCTTCACGTCGCGAGAAACATGGTTGCGACTGTAAATATACCGATCATTGCCGACTGCGAGAACGGGTATGGAGATATAAACAACACGATACACACGGTGCGCGAATTTGAACGCGCCGGGATTTCAGCCGTCTGTATCGACGACAATCAATATCCCAAACGATGCAGCTTGTACGACCACGTCGATCGGCAACTGATTCCATTGCACGACATGGTTGCGAAGATCAAAGCCGGTAAAGATGTGCAGCGATCGAGCGAATTCGTGTTCATCGCGCGCACGGAATCGATCATTGCGGGTTGTGAGATCAGCGAATGCGTCGATCGCAGCAGTGCGTATCTTGAAGCGGGCGCCGATCTGTTGGTAATTCACTCTCGATCGTGGCGACACCTGCTGCAAGTGCTCGATAGATGGCAGGCGCGCGACTCGCTGGTCGTGATTCCGACGATGTTTCCGGAGATTGACCTGAACCAGTTGCGTCAAGCGGGCTTCAAGATGATCATCTACGCCAACCAGGCGATTCGCGCGTCGTTGAAAGCGATGGAGGAAGTCCTAAACAAACTCCGCGAAACCGGGCGCTCGGCCGATGTTGAACCGGATATTCTCACTCTTTCAAGGATTCATGAGCTGGTTGGATTCGAAGGCGTGCGAAACAACGGAAATATATCAGCCGCAGATGAACGTAGATGAACGCGAATCAGATCCGCGTTCATCTGCGTTCATCTGCGGCGACTTAACCAGTTCGAAAAGCGATCCGCGATTAGTTTTGGCTCCTCATCGACTCGCACGCGGGGCGGCGCAAGAGCGACTTTGATTACCAGGACCGCCGGAGAGTCTGGGGTTGTTTTACGCAACTCGAAGAACTGCTCAATCTCGCGAGTGTCCGTCGCCACTGATGTTTCCAGACCAGCAGCCCGGCACACTTCCTCTATATTGAAACCTTGCGGCTGACTGGGCTGTCCGCCCGTCGATTCATAGCAGCGGTTATCAAAGACAAATAGCAAGATCTTTCCCTTGCCGTAACGGCGTAAGGTCACGAGTGCTCCCAGGTTCATCAATAGAGAACCATCTCCTTCAATCGCGAAGACCCGTTTTGCCGGTGACGACAGCGAAACTCCGAGCGCCAGGGGAACAACGCTGCCCATCGAACCCATGCAGTAAAAGCATTGCTCGCGACGTTCGGCAGTGAGTGAGAACAGATCGCGCGTGATGTAGCCCAATGGAGAAATCAAGCACACGTCATCTCCGACGTGATCCACGATCATTCTCAGCACTTCGCCGCGCTCAAGTGTCTTATCCGTGTTCATCCGTGTAATCAGCGGCTTAGATCGCGCACTTAATCCAACGCTGCCGGCCAGCAATCAGCTCTTTGAACTTTTGCTTGCTTGCATCACCATCCCAGGAAATCTCAGCGCACTCGAGTGCATTCAATACGAGTTGCGTCTGGCTTGCGCTGATGCGCTGAACCAGGTTTGGGTCTTCCTTACCTCGGAAACACACCAGTATGGGGAAGCAAACTCCGTACGCATCCGCCAAAGTAAAAACAGCATTCAGTGCATTACCAACACCAGCCTGGGCCATGACTACTATCGCTTTTTCACCGCCGAGGGCCAGGCCGGTCGCGATTGCTACTGCTTCTTCCTCTCGCGTCGCATAGATGCAGTGCCCGTGAGTTTCAAAATGATAAAAGAGCGCTTCCAATCCAGTAGCCGGGACGACAATCAGGTATTTCACACCGCAGCCATCCAACGCATCGATCAGGTGCTGAGTCTCTTCCCTGTTCATAAAAAGAAAGTATTTCTCCCGCAAAGGCGCAAAGGCGCAAAGAAAGACCCTTGAAACGCGGCAGCGCTTTGCGCCTTTGCGCCTTTGCGGGAGAAATCTTCATGGCTTGGTTGCGCGTCGATGAACTCGCGGAACCAGAGTTCAACGTTCATCAGCATCCAGATCTTCTTGCCGTAAAAGTCGTACGGAAGATGCTGGGATTCAGTTAACAGTTGAGCCAACGCCTTTTGATCGAATACGCCTCGCTCTCGAGTTGTTTTATCCAGCAGAAGATCGCGGGCCGATTGTATGAGGCCGCCGCGAAGCCACTGGTCCAACGGTGTTGGGAATCCCAGTTTCTTGCGCTCGGAGATCGCCTGCGGCAAGAACCTGCTTCCGAGCTTTCGCAGGAGATATTTATTCGTGTCGAGCCATTCTGACGTTTGCGCGGCAGTTTTTGTGATTGCCCAAAGCCGCGAAAGAGTAGACTTCCAGCGCAGCTTATAACGCAATGGCATGTCGATTACGAACTCAATCAATTCATGATCGACAAAAGGAACGCGCGCCTCGACTCCAGCCGCCATGCTCATTGCGTCGAGCCTGTCAAGCAAGCATCCGAGATGAATCTTCTGAAAGACGTGGAGAATGCGATCGTAAGGATCTGCCTTTTCCAATGCGGTGAATATCTCTTTGAAGACGTTGATTGTTCTCGCGTCGTTGTCTATCGCGCGCAATGCGTCATCCGTCATCAGGCCCCACTTCTCAGCGAACGGCACCCAGTTGTAAACCTGGAAGAAGTGTTCCATTTGCGACTCGCAACGTAACCAACCCAGCGGCGTTTTCTCCAGGCGTGCAGTTAATGAATCAGGCAGAACTGAACGCGCCAACTTCACTTTCTTCCAATCCATCGGCGAACGGAGCACGCGCCCGTAGCCGCCGAAGAGCTCGTCTGCGCCTTCGCCGGAAATGGCAACCGTGACGAACTTCTTCATTTGGGCCGAAAGATGGTAAAGGGCGATTTCATGTGGTATTGAGAGAGGTGCGTCTCTCAGCCTGATTAGTTTCAGCCAATCGTCTTCATGAGCCTGTCGCGAGCAGACGAAGTGCCGGTGCTGCGTGTTCAAGTGATTCGCTACCTCGCGCGCGTATTGTCCTTCGTCGTAGTCGCTCTCGGAATAGCCTATGGAGAACGTTTGTAATTGCCCCGGATAATTTTTGCTCAGGAACGCGGCGAGTAAACTTGAATCGAGTCCTCCGCTGAGGTATGCGCCCAAAGGAACGTCTGAGATCATGCAGCGCTGAGTTGCCTGGGTCAGCAACGCCTCGACGCGCTCAAGGTAACCAGCCTCGTCAAACGATTCATCCGGCTCAGGAATAGGAAGTTTCCAGTAAACGTGATCGCTTATGCGATCGCCGGAAATGACAACGACGTGGCCGGGTAATACTTTATTGACTCCCTTGAAGAAACAGATGTCCCAAACTGCTTGCCGGAAAGTCAAATAACTGGAAACGGCATCGAGGTCTGCTTCCGCGTGGAAACCCGGATGTTGCAGGAACGCTTTGATTTCGGAAGAGAAAAGGATCTCATCGCCGGCGCGCGTCCAGAATAGAGGTTTGATTCCGAGTCGATCACGAACCAGGACGAGTTCTTCACCACGAGGGTCCCACAACGCGAAGGCAAACTGGCCTACGAAGCGATTGACAGCACCCAATCCCCACTCGCAATAACTCTTGAGTACCACTTCGGTGTCTGACTCAGTCTTGAACTGATGGCCCAATGCCGTGAGTTCCCGGCGGAGTTCGCGGTAGTTGTAGACCTCGCCATTGAATACAAGAGTAGCGCCGGTTTGATCATCGATCATGGGCTGGTGCCCGCCCTTGATGTCAATGATGCTCAAACGGCGGAACCCAAAACCGAGTCTTCCCTGCACGTGCAAACCAACATCGTCCGGCCCGCGGTGACTCAAAGATTCGCGCATGCGTGTGAGTACCCGCGGATCGGGGCCGCTGGACCGGTCGAGATGCAACGAACCTACTAAGCCACACATAAACTTCCGGACCTCACAAATAGAACGCCTGGCTGCTGGCGGTAAGATAGTCTTCTTCTGTGTCCACCTCCAGCCACGAGCTTCCGTCGATGCTCACAGGTTCGAGGCGATGACCTTTGGCAGCCAGACTCGCCAGGGCGTCAGTATAATAGGCGGCGCTGCATTCGCGCGTGGCAACGATTTCGTCCAACTCGGCGGCGAGCAATTCCGAGCCATGCGCCGAGAAGCGCGCGACACCGACAAAGTTACCATGACCTTCTGAGGTCTTGATGTGAGACCCAATATCTAATACGGAGCTCTCGGATAGACGCACTCTCATTGTGCCTTCGCGACATTGCGAACTATCGACAAGCAAGGCAAAGTCTGACGGGCAACTGGCGCAATCTTGCAGGGCTTTGCGAGTTAGCAGCACGTCAGCAAACAGCAACAGCACTTCATCGGTTAACAATCGCCGGCAGTAATGAAGCGTGAGCAGATTGTTAGTCGAAGCAAAATTCGGATAGTAAACTAGACTGGCACGTTCCTTCACGTGTGAACGAATCAGTTTCGCGCCAAATCCGGTGACGATTGTGACCTGCGTTATGTCGCACGCTGCGAGCAGATCGAGCTGATGCCGGAGGATTGATTTGCCGTGCAATTCAACGAGACACTTTGGCTTCCCTGAAGTGACACTCGACAGGCGTGAGCCAAGACCAGCGGCGAGGATTACAGCTTTCATGCAGCAGTTATAGAGCAATTTAGAATATGAGATCCACTTCCCACCGCCACCTTTCTAAGAACTTCAGAACGATCGACAAACCGAAAATTGATTCGCTCGAACTGTCACTCCGCAACAATTACTTTGTCAGATTCCAGGAAGGATATCTTTCAACTGAGTGTGGGAAAGACGATCTACAGGACCACCTGTTTAATAGATTAGAGACTAATCGGAACATGATCGTTCCGTGGCTTGACGAAGTCAGACCATTGCAGGGCACGTCAATTTTAGAGATCGGGTGTGGAACAGGAGCTTCCACGGTTGCTCTGGCCGAGCAGGGGGCCGAAGTGTCTGCGGTTGATGTGGATGAAAGCTCTCTTTTGGTTGCGAGCGAGAGATGCCGGAGTTACGGGTTGGATGTGAGCTTTGCCCACGCAAACGCAACAGAAGTTCATAAGCTATTTGCCGGGCGGCATTTCGATTACATCATTTTCTACGCAGTACTGGAGCACATGACGATGGAAGAAAGACTGTCTGCTATGCGAGCGACATGGCATATGCTTTCTGCCGGCGGCTTATGGTGTGTGATCGCGACTCCGAACCGGCTGTGGTACTACGATGCTCACACCTCTTTCTTGCCATTTCATATGTGGCTGCCCGACGAATTGGCTTTCGAATACTCTCGGTTTAGCCCGAGAGCAAATTATCGTGAGCTATACAGAGAGTATACCGATGAAGCGAAGCTTCATTTTCTCAGGAGAGGGCGCGGGGTAAGCTTTCATGAATTTGAACTCGCCATGAAGCCTGTTAGCGCGTTGAAAATCAAGAGCAGCCTTCATGAGAGAAACAAAACGACATGGCTATTAAGACCGCTGAAGTCGAGACTCTCTACCGGCCAGCGATATATTTCTCTGCTGCGGAAAATAGCCCCTGACTTACATGAGGGGTTCCTGCAAAGTTTTTTATACCTGATCATTGAAAAGGATTGACAAGAGAATTCATAGGCATTTGCGATACTAAGTGATATAAGTGCACCGCTCTAGCTCTTTCTTTCAATTGCTCCAGGAGGATTCTCATGCTCACCCGTTCCTTCGTCGCTTCGTTACGTGCGTTGCTTCTCGCGTTGTTCGTCATTTGCATGCTGACGTCGTCGCTTTACGCGGCCGCGAAGACAAAAGATGGATTCCAGGCGTTCATTGTCGGTAATCCTGCTGATGCGCAACCGTCTCCCAATCTCACCCCAGGCTTGGTCTTGATGGGCGGAGGTACAGACGTTGACGCTGCGTTTCAGTGGATGTGCCAACAAGCAGGCGGCGGCGACTTCGTTGTGATCAGGACCACCGGAACCGACGCTTACAATCCTTACATCCAACAACTCTGCCCGCAAATGGATTCTGTAGAGACCATCATTATCACCACGGTGGCCGGCGCAAACTCTGCTTACGTCAGCAGCCATATACAAAACGCCGAGGCACTCTGGATTGCCGGCGGCGACCAGTCAACGTACGTAAACTTGTGGCGCGGAACAGCCGTGCAAACGGGTGTGAATTTTCTTCTCAATTCGAAGTTGGCGCCGGTCGGCGGCACCAGCGCGGGGTTGGCTGTGCTCAGTCAATTCATTTACACCGGTGAACTCGGGTCGGTGACGTCGAGTCAGGCGCTGGCCAATCCTTTCCATCGTTACGTCACACTCGATCGAGACCTGTTTCAGTCTGCACTTGGCGGAAACAAACTTTACGATTCACATTTTGTGACGCGCGATCGCATGGGAAGGTCGCTCGTCTTCTTAGCGCGAATCGTAAACAACGGTTGGGCCGCACAACCTCGAGGCATCGGAATCGACGAACAAACGGCTCTGCTCGTTACACCGAATGGCGCGGCTACGATGGTGGGTGTGGGCGCGGCTTATTTCCTTCAGGCGCCGGGGCCCGCCCAGGTACTCGCTGACAGGACCCCTTTGACGTATCTGAATATCGGTGTCTACAAAGTGCCGCAAGGTGGAACGTTCAACTTCTCCACCTGGACTGGCACCGGCGGCGTTGCTTACACATTGAACGTGAACAACGGATCGCTGACGTCAACACAGGCAGGCGGAAATATTTATTAAGGACTTTTTACAGGATTACAAGATTAGACATGATTCACATGTTAATCCTGATAATCATGTGAATCCTGTAAAAACCGGTCCAGCATTTCATCAATCACGGCATCCCAGTGGCCGGCTTTCTTCTGGCGGAACAAACGCATCGTCGGATACCACGGGCTATCCTCGCGCTCGAGCATCCAACGCCAGTCGGCGTCGAATGGAAGCAGCGTCCACGTTTTTTGTCCAAGTGCGCCGGCGAGGTGAGCCGTCATCGTATCCACTGAAATCACCAAATCGAGCGCTCGCATGACGCGCGCATCGTCCAACGGATTATCACCGCCGGAGATCACACCCAACTTCCCGTCCCAACCTGCACGTCGCGCATCACGCTGCAAGATGTGCCAATCGATCCCCGGCAACTGCGCCAGCCGTTGGATCTCGGAAAAAGGAACCGAGCGACTGGTGTTCCAATCTCCGGATTCCCAGATCAACCCAACTCGAAAACGTCCATCGCCTCGCAGTACGGCAGGTTCGACAAAAATATACGGAACCTCGGCAGGGATGTTTGTCAGTGTCGTTCTAAAGAGATGAGGCAGTTCTCCAAGTTCCACATCAACGTCGTATTCGACATCAGGAACTCCGTCGTGCAGCGGAAGAAGTTGGTCAATACCCTGGACGGTTCGCAGTAAAGGGATCAAAGAAGGTTGTACCCAAACAATCACTTTTGCCGCCACTTCTTTCAACAACGCGCAATATCTAATGAACTGAATCGTGTCGCCCAGGCCGTGATAGCACCGCACTAACACGCACTTGCCGGCTACCGAGCTGCCATCCCAGATGTTTTGGAAATGACGTGGCAGGTTCGTGTGATCCTGAAGGTGACGAGTAAGTAGCTGTGCGTCACTGATCTTCCACGCCGCGGCAAAGTCGCCACGCCGCATCGCCTGCATCCATTCAGTTCCATCAGCATCTGTCATGACAGTCGTTTTACAGGATTACGAGATTACAGGATTAACATGTCAATCATGATCATCATGTAATCTTGTCTAAGGTACGCGAACGAACCGAACGTACATAGTTGCAAGCGTACATTACCGCATCCGAGTCTGGGCGGTTGGTTTTGTCGGAGGAGTAGTGCGCGAAAGCGACGAAAATCGTTGGCAGGAAAATCGATTGTTAGCGTCGCTTCCCGAACGTGATCGATCCCGCCTGACTCCGCAATTAGAAATCCTCACACTCTTCGCCAAAGAAACTGTGCACGAAAGCGCCGAAGAAATGAATTACGTTTTCTTTCCGCTCGATTGCATAGTGGTTTTGATCAGCTCAGTTGAATCGAAGGCGACGGTTGAAGTGGGTTTGATCGGCAACGAGGGAATGGTCGGAGCTACGATTCTCATGGGCGCAAAGCATTCCACCAGCCAGGCGTTAATACTTACGGAAGGCAAAGCGCTGCGCCTTCCCGCGACCGTCTTGAGAAAAGAGGCAAAACGCAGCAGTCGTATGCGTGAAGTAATCCTCACTTATGCAAATGTCCTGCTGGCGCAGAGTGCTCAACTCGCCGCTTGTCACCGTTATCACACGCCACAAGCGCGTCTGGCTCGCCTGCTGTTAATGATTAATGACCGGATGACGACCCCGGAGTTACGCATTACCCAGGAATTGCTGGCGCACCTGCTCGGGACGCGCCGCGCCACCATCACTGAGGCTGCCAATCAATTGCAGGACAGCGGACTGATTCAATATGTCCGTGGAAGAATAAGATTTCTAAATAGTAAAGGTCTCGAAGAGCGCGCATGTAGCTGCTACGCGATCATCACCGCGCAACAAGGAGAAACCAGGCATCGCTCTGCAACTTCCTAACAAATTCTTCACGGTACGTATTCAAGTACGCTGTCGTACCGATTGTCAGATCATCGACATGTACTTTCCTGCCCGGCGGACTCATTCTGCACATTAGAACGAAAGTCCATCGCCCAGTGCTTTCAACAAGGGGGCTTCACCATGACAAGGGGAAAAACTAGTGCGGCAAATGGCAATGGCCATCGCAAGCACGTAAGTGCAATCACTTCCACACCCACTCACAAAAACGGAAAATCAAAACCGATTCTAATTACCGGCGGGGCGGGTTTCGTCGGTTCGAACCTTGCTCACCGTCTTCTTTCCGCGGGACACCGGGTTCGTTTGCTCGACAACCTGTCGCGCATCGGCGTTGAAAGGAACCTTCGCTGGCTCATCGAAGCTCACGGCGACCTCGTCGATATAGACGTGCCCGACGTCCGCAATTTTTCAGTCGTCAAGCAGGCTGTAAAGGATGCATCGCAGGTTTTCCACTTTGCTGCCCAGGTGGCGGTGACCTCGAGTCTGGTCGATCCGCGAGAGGATTTTGAGATCAATGCGGGTGGCACATTGAACCTGCTCGAGGCGATTCGTACGACAGAAAACCCACCCCCGCTCATTTTTACTTCGACGAACAAAGTTTACGGCAATCTCGCCGACGTCGATTTCACCAAGCTGCCGACTCGTTATGCTCCGGTAGATGCATCCATTCGGGAGCGAGGAATTGCCGAAACCAGGCCGCTCGACTTCCACAGCCCTTACGGCTGCTCGAAAGGCGCCGCCGATCAATACGTCGTCGATTATGCGCGGACGTTTGGAATTCCGGCGCTTGTGTTTCGCATGAGCTGCATTTACGGACCCCACCAGCACGGAAACGAAGATCAAGGCTGGGTCGCACACTTCGTAATTCAGTCGATCACCGGCCAACCAATCACGATTTACGGCGATGGCAGGCAAGTGCGCGACATTCTGTTCATCGACGATCTTGTGGATGCTTTTCTGCTGGCGCAGCAACACATGAAAAAGCTGTCGGGGAACGCTTTCAATATCGGCGGTGGACCAGCTAATACCATCAGCTTGCTTGAACTACTCGATCTGCTGGGAGAACTTCAGGGCGGCGATGTTTCCATCTGTTTCGAAGATTGGCGAGCGGCGGACCAACGGTACTACGTTACGGATACAAGTAAATTCAGCGGTTTGACTGGCTGGCAGCCTCGAGTCGGAGTCACGGAAGGAGTCGGACGTTTGTATGAATGGCTCCTGAATGAAAGGGCGCACTGCACGGGGGAGCCGGTGGGAGTGACTCAATTCGCGAGTGCCAGCCGGATGAAAGCCGCGAAAGCTTAAATTCGAGAGGAGTTTTCGCGCAATGCAGTCAGTACTAGAAGTGAAAACATCCTCGACGCCTCGCGTCGTGCTTGGGCGTGCGGCAGTTTTTTCCAGTCCGCGGGAAATCGGCGTGCGGCAGTTTGAATTCCGAGAACCTGCGGCTGGAGAGGTCCGTGTGCAAATAGAAGGTTGCGGCGTCTGCGCTTCGAACGTTCCGGTGTGGGAAGGAAAGCCCTGGTTTCAATATCCACTAGAGGCAGGTGCGCCCGGTCATGAGGCATGGGGGCGTATTAACGCTATCGGTGCGGGTGTCACGGGTTTTGTGCGCGGTGACCGAGTGGCGATGCTGTCGTCGCATGCGTTTGCGGAGTACGACTTCGCACGTGCCTCAGAAGTAGTTCACCTACCTGCTTCATTCGACGCATCGCCATTCCCCGGCGAGCCACTCGGTTGCGCCATCAACATATTCAAGCGCGCCGAGATCCTGCCCGGTCAAATCGTGGCAATCATAGGTATAGGGTTTCTCGGCACCCTGCTGACGCAACTCGCCGCAAATGCGGGCGCGCGAGTGTTGGCCATTTCGCGTCGGCCTTCGTCACTGAAGTTAGCAAAAGAGTTTGGCGCGGCAGCAACTATTCAGATCGACGATGCGCTGCAAAGTGTCAGAGAGTTCACCAATGGCCGGGGTTGTGACTGCGTGATTGAAGCGGTCGGCACGCAGCAGTCGTTGGATCTCGCGAGCGAACTTACGTGTGAACGAGGACGCCTCGTGATCGCAGGTTATCACCAGGATGGTCCGAGACAAGTAAACATGCAGCTTTGGAATTGGCGTGGGCTCGACGTCATAAACGCCCACGAACGAGATCCGCTCGTTTATGTCGATGGCATGCGCGAAGCAATTGCCGCAGTGCAAAGCGGCCGGATGGATCCGCAGCCGCTTTACACGCACATATTCAAGCTCGAGGAGCTGACGCAAGCGTTCGAAACGATTGAGAGTTCTTCCGAAGACTTCATCAAGGCGCTAATTATTTTATGAGTAGTGCGGCGAGGTACATCGATAGAGGTCCGGACAAACCGCGCCTGGGGTTTGTCGGACTCGGTTGGATTGGACGAAATCGCCTGGCGTCTGTGCTGGAAGCAGGGGTTGCGGAAATCGCCGCAGTTCACGACGCCCAAACAGACGCCGCCGCGGAAGCGCAAAAGCTTTCGCCAGACGCAGTTCTCTTCTCTTCTTTTGACGAACTGCTGCGTCACGATCTCGACGGAGTCGTGATTGCCACGCCTAATCGCTTTCACGCGCAACAAGCGATCGCTGCGCTCGAGCAAGGAATACCGGTGTTCTGCCAGAAGCCTCTCGGACGGAATGCTTTTGAAACGCGAAGAATAGTCGAGACAGCTCGCAATGCAGACTGCCTGCTCGGAGTTGACTTGTCTTACCGTGCGATACCGGCAATGCAAATCGTCACGAGGCTCGTGGAAAGTGGCGCGCTCGGGAAAGTCTTTGCCGTTGATGCGAAGTTTCATAACGGTTATGGACCTGATAAAGCATGGTTCTACGACTACTCGCTTTCCGGTGGCGGGTGCGTGTTGGATCTTGGACCACATCTGCTCGATCTGGCGCTACAACCGCTCGGATTCCCGCGTATCGAGCGGGTGCAAAGCTCATTGTTCGCGAGTGGAAAGTTAATAAATGAAGGCGGTGAGGAGATTGAAGACTACGCGGTCGCAACCATCGAGACTGCGGACGACACAGTGATTAATCTGAGTTGTTGTTGGAACCTGCAAATCGGCCGGGATGCAGATATTGAAATCGCTTTCTACGGGACGGAAGGCGGTGCAGCGCTGCGCAACGTTGGCGGCTCTTTTTATGACTTCGTTGCCGAGCGCTTCGATCGCACGCGAACAGAGACGCTGAGCAGTCCGGAAGATTCGAAATGGCAGTGGGGCGGGCTGGTGACAATCCAGTGGATCAAACAACTCGCGACCGATGGAGGTTTCGATCCGGAGGCTGAGCGGTTTGTAGAGATAGCAGAGATTATTGACATGATTTACGGAATATCTCCCGCAAAGGCGCAAAGGCGCAAAGAAGAAATCTGAGGTTTCCCTTTGCGCCTTTGCGGGAAAACTTTGGCAAAGTAATGAGCAACCAAAAACCAGCCCGTATTCTCATGACAGCCGATACCGTCGGCGGCGTCTGGACCTATGCGCTGGAGTTGGCGCGTGCGCTCCAGGCTTACGACGTCGAAGTGTTGCTCGCCACGATGGGCCCGGGCTTAACCGCCGCTCAACGGAAAGACGCTCAGAGCATTCCGAATCTCAATCTCTTCAAGAGCGACTACAAACTCGAATGGATGCCTGACTGCTGGCCTGACGTTAAGCGTGCCGGCGACTGGCTGCTCCACCTGGAGAATCGTCTCCGGCCAGACATCATTCATCTCAACAGTTACGCGCACGGAAAGCTTCCCTGGAACAACCCTGCCTTGGTTGTCGGGCACTCGTGCGTTTTCTCCTGGTGGCAAGCCGTGCACGGCGATACGCCTCCGGCGGAGTGGCAGCGTTACAGAGATGAAGTGCGGAACGGCTTGCAGGCCGCGGACCTTGTCGTCACGCCGAGTGCCGCAATGCTGCGCGCGTTAAATATTCATTACGGATCGATCGACAACGCCCGTGTGATCTCGAATGGTCGAAACCCTCAACACTTCAAGCCGGCAATGAAGCAGGAGTTTGTCTTGTCTGCCGGGCGTTTGTGGGACCAGGCAAAGAACATCGATCGCCTGGCGGAAATCGCGCCTGAATTGCCGTGGCCGGTTTTTGTCGCTGGTGACTTTCAGCATCCGCAGCAGACGGAGCAAAACAATTCCATTGCGAGTCGATGTGAATGGCTGGGTGCACTTCCCGAGTCGGAGCTTCAATCGTGGTTTGCAACGGCGCCAGTGTATGCGTTGCCGGCGCTCTATGAACCCTTCGGTTATACGCCACTCGAAGCTGCGTTGTCCGGTTGTGCCCTGGTGTTGGGCGACATCGAGTCGCTGCGTGAAATCTGGCGCGATGCAGCCGTCTTCGTCGATCCAAACGACAGCCGGGAGTTGAAAGCTGCGCTGCTTGAGCTAATCAAAGACGAGCAGCACCGCCGCGACATGGCCCGGCGCGCCCGCCAACGAGCACTTGAATTTACGAGCGCCCGCATGGCGCAGAACTATTTTGCAGTCTATGCGGAGCTATTGGTCGATTCCAAAAAGCAGGAGAGATTCGCCCAATGCGCATAGTGCTCTTTTATCAATCATTGATCTCGGATTGGAACCACGGAAACGCGCACTTCCTCCGCGGCATCGCTTCAGAACTTTTAGCGCGAGGACACGAAGTTCACATTTATGAGCCGCGTAATTCCTGGAGTCTGCAGAACCTGATCGCAGAGCACGGCGAGACTCCGTTGCTTCAGTTTCACAACGCGTATCCGCATCTCTCCAGCACCCGTTACGATCTCGATCGATTAGACCTCGATCAACTACTCACTGACGCCGACCTCGTCATCGTTCACGAATGGAACGAGGCCGAGCTAATCGAACGCATCGGTGAGCACCGCCGCGTCAACGAAGACTATCTCCTGCTCTTTCACGACACGCATCATCGTGTTGCAGGCCATGAGAGTCTTCCGTTTAGCTTGAAAGACTACGACGGCGTACTTGCTTACGGGCAAGTGCTTACAGACAAGTACCTGCGCAATGGTTGGGCCAGGCGGGCATGGACCTGGCACGAGGCTGCTGACACGCGCGTGTTTCATCCGCTGCCGGAAATCTCACGCACGCTGGACCTGGTGTGGATAGGTAACTGGGGTGATGACGAGCGTTCCGCCGAGTTGCAGGAATTTCTAATTGAACCGGTTAGAGACCTGCAATTGAATGCGGAAGTTTATGGCGTCCGCTATCCGGATGACGCAATCGCGGCTCTCACGCGCGCCGGCATTCGTTATCGCGGTTGGTTGCCCAACTACAGAGTCCCCGAGGTCTTCGCCACAGCACGCGTCACATTGCACATTCCGCGACGACCCTACGTCAATGAACTCCCAGGGATTCCCACGATTCGTCCATTCGAGGCTTTGGCGTGCGGTATTCCGCTGATCTGCTCGCCCTGGAACGATACCGAAAAACTGTTCACTCCGGGACGTGACTTTCTCGTAGCTACTGATGGCGCGGAGATGAAACAACTCATTCACAAAACCTTGAGCGAGCCTTCGTTCGCCGGCGAATTAGCTGCAAATGGCCTCGCGGTCATAAAGCAAAGGCACACTTGTGCCCATCGCGTCGATCAGTTGCTTGGCATTTACGAACAACTGGCAGAGGAGACTAAACAACCAGTTCAGAGTTCAGCCTTCAGGCTGTTGCTCAAACAGCAGGCTAAAGCTTGAACTCTGAACTAGTGGCGGCAATATGAAAAGCAGAATGAACATCGCATTCTTTGGCTCGAGCCTCGTTTCGGCTTATTGGAACGGTGCCGCCACTTATTACCGCGGCATCATTCGAGCGCTGCACGGCTTGGGCCACCGGATCACCTTCTACGAACCCGACGCATACGATCGACAGAAACACCGAGATATCTCTGATCCGGATTGGGCGCGCGTCGTGGTCTACCCCGTCGATGCCGAGGGCGATGTGTTAAGCGCCGTCGAAAGCGCACGCGGCGCGGACATGGTGGTGAAGACCAGTGGCGTTGGTGCCTACGATCGATTGCTTGAAGGAGCGATCCTCGATATCAAAGATCCACATACACTCGCCGTCTTCTGGGATGTTGATGCTCCTGTCACTCTCGATCGCGTAAAAGCCGCCGCTTCCGATCCATTCAAAGACTTAATTCCGCTTTACGATCTGATTCTCACTTATGGCGGCGGCGCGCCCGTAGTGAAGAGTTATGAAGCACTGGGTGCGCGTGCATGCGTGCCTATCTACAACGCACTCGATCCGGATACACATCATCCCGTCATGGCCGAGAAACGATTTGAATGCGATCTCGGGCTGCTGGCGAATCGCTTGCCGGATCGAGAGGCGCGTATCGACGAGTTCTTCTTTGCAGCAGCGAAGAGACTTCCAGATCAGCGATTCATGCTCGGTGGCAGCGGTTGGGCCGACAAGTCTATGCCGGCAAATGTGAACTATGTCGGTCATGTGTATACGCGCGATCACAATGCATTCAACTGCTCGTCGCGCGCTGTCCTGAATGTCAATCGCGACAGCATGGCGAGTTACGGCTTTTCACCGCCGACCCGCATTTTTGAAGCCGCCGGATCGGGCGCGTGTTTGATCACTGACGCGTGGGAAGGGATCGAGACGTTTTTGACGCCCGATCGCGAGGTGCTCGTGGCGCGTGATGCTGAAGATGTGGTCCGGCATCTACAGGCTTTGGACCAGGAGAAGGCAAAACGGATCGGTGAAGCCGCGCGGCAGCGTGTGCTGTCTGAGCACACTTATCAACACCGCGCCTGGCAGCTTCAGTGGTTGCTGATTGAAAACAAACAATTCTCCCGCAAAGGCGCAAAGGCGCAAAGAGAGGATGTCAACTCAGAGTCTACTTTGCGCCTTTGCGCCTTTGCGGGGGAAATTCCATCAAAAACCAGGGACGGCGATACTCGTACATGACTAAACCGTTGGACATCGTTATCTTCGGCCTTTCCATAACGTCCTCGTGGGGCAACGGACACGCAACGACTTTCCGCGCGCTGGTCCGAGCGCTAAGCGCGCGCGGGCATAACGTGTGCTTCCTCGAGCGCGACATGCCCTGGTACGCCGAACATCGCGATCTGCCGAATCCACCGTACGGACTAACGCAACTTTATAAATCGCTCCCCGAGTTAAAACGAAGATTTACGCGGAAGGTGGCGAACGCAGATCTTTGTATTGTTGGATCGTATGTTCCCGAGGGTGTCGCAATCGGTGAATGGGTGATGCGTACGTGTCGTGGTGTGAAAGCATTCTACGATATCGATACTCCGGTGACGCTCGCCAAGCTTGCAGCAGGCGACGCTGAGTATTTGAATCCACGTTTGGTGCGTAGCTACGACCTTTACCTGTCGTTTACCGGCGGCCCTGTGCTCAGGAAGATTGAACGCGAACTGGGATCGCCGATGGCCCGCGCGTTGTACTGCTCGGTGGATCCGAAGGTCTATTCTCCCGCCGAGACGAAGACGAAGTGGGACCTCGGTTACATGGGCACGTACAGCCTCGATCGCCAGTCATCGCTCGACGAGTTACTGATTGAGCCGGCGAGACGATCGAGCAAGCTGAAAGCGGTTGTGGCAGGCCCGATGTATCCGCAAGAACTCTCCTGGCCCGCGAACGTCGAGAGAATCGAGCACCTTGCTCCGGCCGCTCATCGTCGTTTCTACAATTCACAAAAGTTCACACTGAATCTGACGCGCGCTGATATGCGAACAGCAGGTTACTCGCCGAGCGTGCGCCTCTTTGAAGCCGCTGCTTGCGGCACGCCAATCATCAGCGACTATTGGCCGGGCCTCGAAACTTTTTTCGAACTCGAAAAAGAAATTCTGACAGCATCGTCTGCCGAGCAGGTCTTGCTTTACCTGAACGAGATCGACGAGAACGAGCGACGCGCGATCGGCGAGCGCGCACGAGTGCGTGTCCTCGCCGGCCATACATCCGAACAAAGAGCGATAGAGCTCGAGGACTACGTTGCCGAAGTGATGCAATCAACGAGTGCAACGCCGCTCAGCGCTGAACCTGCGGGAGCAATCGCGTGACTACCTTCTTTCTAATCAGGCACGCATCGTGCAGCGGGTTAGGCCAAACACTGTGGGGCCGGACACCCGGCGTCTATCTGAATGAAACAGGAAAACTACAAGCGCAGCGGCTGGCCGAACGGTTTCGCGGAATAGGACTCGAAGCAATCTACAGCAGTCCATTGGAACGAGCATTGGAAACTGCGGAAACAATCGCGCGCACGATAAATCTCGAGGTCAACAAGAATCCCGCGTTTGACGAAATCGACTTTGGCGAATGGTCGGGTAAGTCATTCGACATGCTTGCAAGCGATGAAGTCTGGCGGCGCTTCAATACGGATCGCAGCACGACAAGAATTCCCGGCGGAGAATCGTTTCTCGAAGTGCAAACCAGGGCTGTTACGGAATTAGAGCGGCTTTCATCCCAACACAACAACGCGCGCGTAGCGATCGTCTCGCACGCCGACGTGATTAAAGCAGCGGTGGGTTACGTTGCAGCAACTCCGGTTGACTTGCTCCAGCGCATCGAGATTTCGCCGTGCTCCGTCAGCATCGTCAAAGATACTACGACCCTGTTGACCATCAACAACACAGGCGCGCTGTCTGATCTTTTTTGACTTTTGTGCCTTTGTGGCCTATGAAGATCGTTTTCTTTGGTCTAACAATCAGTTCATCGTGGGGCAACGGCCACGCAACCTTGCTTCGTGGCTTGTTCAAGGCCCTCGCAGCACGCGGTCATCGCATCGCTTTCTTCGAACGCGACGTGCCCTACTACGCTGCTCATCGCGATCTGACTGAGCTACCCGGAGTCGAACTCCATCTCTACCGCGATTGGCTCGAAGTAAAATCACTTGCTCGCGCGGTCGTCGCAGAGTCTGACGTCGCGGTGGTCACCTCATATTGTCCTGACGGCATAGACGCCACCGAGCTCGTGATTTCATCGAACGTAAGTCTGCGAGTGTTTTACGATCTTGATACCCCCGTCACACTCGAAGCACTGCAAAACGGCGAGCAACTCGCTTACATCGGTCCTCGCAAACTCGCCGACTTTGATCTGGTCTTGAGTTACACAGGTGGCACCGCACTGACGGCCTTGCAGTGTGAACTCGGTGCTCGTCGCGTAGTTCCGCTTTTCGGCAGTGTTGACCCCGACATTCATCATCCGGCTCCTGCACTATCGCGTTATGAAGCGGACTTCTCTTATCTCGGAACTTATGCTCCCGATCGCCAGTCGCTGGTGGATCGTTTCTTCATTCAAGTCGCGCGCAGAATGCCCGAGCGACGGTTCATCCTTGGCGGATCAAAGTACCCGATCGATTTCCCCTGGCAGCAAAACATCTGGTACGTGCAGCACGTCCCGCCGTCAGCGCATGCAGGCTTCTTTTGCTCTTCGCCACTGACGCTGAACGTCACGCGCAGCGCAATGTCGCGAATGGGCTACTGTCCATCGGGCCGCCTCTTCGAAGCTGCCGCGTGCGGTGTGGCGATCGTGTCGGACGTGTGGGCCGGCCTCGAAACATTTTTTCAGCCTGGAGTTGAGATCATCGTCGCGCACACCACCGACGACGTGATCGCGGCGATGCAACTCTCAGAAGCTGAGCTCGCGAGAATCGCCAAAGCGGGACGTCAACGAGTGCTCGAATCGCACACGGCAGCCCATCGAGCGGCGGAGCTGGGGAACGTCTTCGGCAGCGCTCGAGGCATGCCCGCGATGGAGAGTTTTTATCAACCGCAAATGGTTGCTGAGGTTTAGCAATATGTGGGGAATTGTGCCGGCGGCAGGCATTGGCAGCCGCATTCAGCCACTCGCGTTTTCTAAAGAGCTGTTGCCCGTTGGCAGCCGCATCGAGAACGGGAGCGAACGCCCGCGCGCGGTCTGCGAGTACCTGGTCGAACGGATGATCAAAGGCGGCGCAACTAAGATCTGTTTCGTAGTCTCGCCGGGCAAGTCTGACATCTTCGAATACTTCGGCGGTGAGATTGGACCAACGACGCTCTGCTACACGGTGCAACGAACGCCGGCCGGTTTGTGTGATGCGATCTTTCGAGCTGTGCCGTTTATCGACCGTGATGAGGTTGTCGTTATTGGTCTACCCGACACGATCTGGTTTCCTGAAGACGGTTTCTGCGCGCTTCGTGACGATCGGCTTTCGTTCCTGGTGTTCCCGGTCGATAAGCCGGAGTTCTTCGATGCTGTGGTCGCGGACGAACACGGTCGGGTAGTGCGAATCGAAGTGAAGCAACCGGACGCGAGCTCATCGTGGGTATGGGGAGCATTCAAGATGCCGGGGTCTGTCCTGCATCAGCTTTATGCGTTGTGGCGTAAACGTGAGTGTCGCGACGAATACATCGGAACACTCGTCAATGCCTTTCTCGCGGAAGGCGGTGAAGCGTTTTCAGTTGCGGCGGGCGAAGTTTATGTGGACGTCGGCACGCTCAATGGCTATCGCGAAGCGATGCGCGTACTGGGCAAGCAGAATGATGAGCCCATCGCTATGCCTTTGGGGGATAGATTAACCACGGCACCAATGCTGTAGTGATTCTTTGTGCATTTTGTGCTTTATGGCGAAAAAGAAATGATGACTACTGAACAGATCCGCCGTCGAGTGGAGGAGCTGGGTCAATGGTTTCACAACCTGGATCTCGGCGGAGTGAAGACGGCTCCGGATCATTTTCTCGGCGACTACCCGGCCATAAAGTGGCAACGCTTCTCATCGGCCATTCCCGCCGATCTGCGCGGCAAATCCGTACTCGACGTGGGCTGCAATGCGGGCTTCTATTCAATCCAGATGAAGCAGCGCGGCGCGGAACGCGTGGTGGCTATCGACACCGATGAAAAATATTTGGACCAGGCTCGTTTTGCGGCAGAGGTGAGCGGCGCGGAGATCGAGTTTCGCAATCTTTCCGTCTATCGCGTTGGCGAACTGCACGAGCGGTTCGACCTGGTGCTGTTCATGGGCGTCTTGTATCACTTGCGACACCCGCTGCTCGCACTCGAACTGCTTCACGAACACGTCGCCGGGGATCTACTCGTCGTCCAATCAATGCTTCGTGGTTCGCAGGAGAGCATGAACGTTCCGCCTGACTTTCATTTCTGGGAAAACGAGGTGTTCGACGACGAGAAGTTTCCCCGCATGTATTTTGTCGAAAACCGATTTGCGAACGATCCGACGAACTGGTGGATTCCGAATCGCTCTTGTTTTGAAGCGATGTTGCGTAGTGCCGGGTTTGAGATCCTGGACCATCCTGAGGATGAGGTCTTCATTTGCCGCTGGACCGAGGTGCCGGGTCCGGTGAATTACGCAAAAGAGCTGCGGGAGATCACGCGATGATTGAAGCAGTGATGTTCTGGAACGAGCCAAATAACAAATCTCATTGGGATTTTGAGATCGATCCGGACTGGACCAAATTTGCCGCGATGGTGAAACTCGCCGCTGAAGCCGTCAAAGCAGAGAATCCACGGCTGCTCCGAGTGTTGGGAGGGATCTCGCCGATCGACCCTGAGTTCGTCAGGAACATGGACGCGAAAGGCGTGCTAGCGTGTCTCGACGTAGTCGCATTGCACGGCTTTCCCCTCGATTGGAACCACTGGACCATCAACGAATGGCCGGACAAGATCCACGAAATCCGCGAGGTGACGGAGCTGCCTATCTGGATCTCGGAAGTTGGAGCATCGACTTTCGGCGCCGAAGAGATTCAGGAGTTCGGTCTGCGCCGTTCGGCTGAGTTGCTCATCGGACGCGTGCCGCGCATTCACTGGTACAGCCTATACGATCTGCCGCAAGCGTGGCCCGCTACGACACGCCATCGCGAAGCCGAGGGTTCCGCTTACTACCGGCATTTCCACATGGGATTGCTGGATGAACATGGAAATCCCAAGCGCGCTTTGTGGCAGTTTACCGACTACACGCCGGCGCTCGGAATCTGCCAGTGGTTTCATTTCAACGATCACCGGCTTGATGCTGCGGTGGAGTGGTTGCAGCGTTTAGGAGTGAAATACCTGCGCACCGGGCTTAGTTGGTCCGACACCGAACGTCCAGACTACGAAACATGGTTCGATCGAATGATGAAGGCGCTCGAACCCTTCGACCTGACGATTACGTTTTGTTTCACGCCGGAGTCGAAAGGTATCAATGCTCACCACACGAGCGCGCCGCGAAATATCGAAGAGTACGCCGGCTTCTGCACCCGGATGGTCCGCCGCTACGCGTAGGCATGTTCAGAGTTCAAGCTTTAGCTTGTCTGCCAAGCCGCAGCCTAAAGGCTGAACTCTGAACTTTTTTCTGCAATAACACTAACGGCAGCATCAGCGCCAATGGCAGCACGAGCACGAAAGCGAAGTGCTCCCAGAACGCGGCGCCGTGTTGCCACGAACCATTCGCCAATGGGATGCCGAGTGTTATCGTGTAATAGATGATCAGCGGGAACAACAACCGTTTCGCCGAACCCGCTCGCTCCGTCAGCATGAACAGCAACAACAGGAAGCCAAAATAGACTACGATGCCTTCCAGCCGGTGCACCTCGTTCCCCGTTAACCAGCTTACCTTCACCGGATGAAGCGCAATCCAAATCCGCGTCGTGTTTGCAATCAGCGTCGTCACGTATGCCATCGCGGCCGTGACTGGAATAAATCTCCAGCTAAGACCTTGAAGACGATTGCGCCACAGACGCGTGAGTCCGAGCATCACAAACGACGTGATCAAAAAGTTGACTCCCGCACAAGGCGCAGCGATCACAAATTGGTGATCGCTGCTCATGTAACCGGTCAAAGATTCAAATTGGAACGACCTGCGACTCAACAACTCCACCAACACAGTCGTCGGAGCGAGTATCCAGCGCAACTCATCCGCCGTCGCCGCCGAGTAATAAAACTTCAGTGCCAGAGCGCACAGCAACACTACGGCTAACTGTGCGCTCCAGATTGTTCTGCGACTCATACAAACCAACGTCTCCTTCGCAGGATCATGATGGTTGCCATTAGCAGCGAGCCGATTACGAGCCAGACCAGCTCCGGTTCACTTCCAACCTCAGTACCATTGCCCACAGCCATGTCGCTCACATGCAGCGGCAGCGGCAACGGCTGCTTCACGTCTTGTGCCGACCCTGTCGGATTGGTCACGACTTCACGCACAGCAATGAACGACGTGTATCGAGTCAACAGGTTGTACTTCAACCCGAGCGCAGTGATTTCCTTCGCGCTCGCTTCGTCCACGTCAGAGGCGCCGTAGTCAGACAACTCCGCAATTCGCGAGCGTGCCCAAAGGTAACGCAACGCGCTATTGCCTTCGTCCGGCTGAGTGCCTGCAACGTCGAATCGACTGATGTAATCGCCGTGACCCGTCTTGCCGGTGAGTTCGATTGTCCCCGCAACCGGGCCACGCCATTTGCCAAACAGAATAATTGGACGTTGGGCCAGCAGGTCGGGAAACACAACCGGATTCAGGTCATACGTGTCGAACCCAATTGAACGGACGTGAATATCGGTCAACACCGGTGTCTGAATGTACTCGCGAAACTTGGCAGCGATGTTCTCCGCTTCCGCTTCCTCAGTGACTATGAACGGCTCACCCATCCCCGCCTTCGCTACCCCTTCGATGAGGTAACGATTCACTGACGTGCCGATACCAAACGCGAACACGTTGCAGTGATTCAAATTGGCGCGAATGTGATCGAACACTCCCTGCTCTCCGGAAACGTAGCCATCGGTGACCAGGACGATGCTGCGCGAGATCCCTTCCTGTCGCGATAAACTCATCGCCTGTTGGATGGCCGGCAGCAATTCAGTTCCGCCGCCACCGCGTTGTTGTTCGATCAGACCAATAGCGAGGCCAATATTCTGCTGATTTGCTTGCAGTGAATGCGGTGAGAGCACTGCGGCGTCTCCAGCAAACAGGACCACGTTGAAGAGATCCGTCGGGCGCAGCTTTCCAATCAGGTCTTTCAACAGCCGCTTGGACGTGTTCAGCGGGAATCCTTCCATCGAGCCCGACACGTCAACCACAAAGATGTATTCACGCGGCGGTATGTCTTCAACAGCCACGCGCTGCGGTGGTTGGGCCATGTAAAGAAAATAGTTTTCATCCTGGCCCTGGAACAGGAGTAAACCTGACGTGATCTGCGCGCCGGCCAAACGATAGCGCAGCACAAAGTCTCGATTACCCTGGAACGGATCCGAGTCGTCGAGGGTCAATTGGACATTCGTGGGGTTCCACCACTTCGGATAGATCTGGTGTGATGGACAGGACACATCGTAAATCGGTACGCCGCCAAAGATCTCGGCGTTAATGTGCAGCGCACTTGCCGGCTTTTGACCCTGATGTTGATAGGGAGTATCGACGAAGCCATCTTCCGGCTTGGCCGGGTTTCGTGGCGACGCGTAGCGTGGGCCAACAACCGTGGGAAAAACAACTTCGTAAACATTGTCTGTCGGAACCAGGAGTTCGGTATAGCGCAGTTCAATCTCCACCTGCTCCTGCGGCATGATGTTCGCCAAACTCATTGAAAACACGTTCGGCCGCTGCTGCTCGAGCAGTGAAGCACTCTTCCCTTCTTCCTTCGCCCGCTCGAAATCCTTCTTCGCCTGCTCACGCTCTTTGATTTTGGCGACGATGATGTCATTGCCTATTTGCATCCGCATGGCGTAGACCGCCGCGCGCGTCGAAGCAGGAAAGACGTACGAAGCATTGATCGGACGTGAACCTTCGTTACGATAGATTTGCCGAACTTTCACATCGGCAATTACACCTGAAACTGAGATATCGACCTGTGTGTCTTTCAGCGGTAGCTGATCGACGCTGGGGTCTCCCTTGACCACGAAATATGGCGCCAGCGTCTTGTCTTCATCCTGGCTCTGTGCCGGAGTGGAAGTGAAAGTGACTGCAACCGCAATCAAAGCAAAACACAGATTCCGCAAATTGACTCGCATGATCTCCTCCGCCTAAGGGGCGACTAAACGTTTTGAGGCCGGTTGGGCCTCGTCTTAAATCCGGGAGATCGTACGAGAAGGATGGTCTTCCGCTAACGTTACAGACCACAGATTGGCACCGTACCGACCACAGTCGGCCACGGGGTTAGCTCTGCACAGATTCTGTGTAATCGGTGCAATCTGTGGATGTTAACGTTCGAAAATCAGCTCAAGTTCGTGAGGCGGGACGACTTCCAGTTGTTCGAAAGTACAGTCGGTAGGCTTCTTGTCCTTGCGCCATCTGCGGAACTGCGCGGTGTGGCGAAAACGGTTTCCCTGCATGTGGTCGTAAGCAACCTCGACGACCAATTCCGGTCGCAGTGGCTCCCAGGAAAGATCTTTGCCCTGACTCCAACGGCTCTGGACGCCGGGCATGCGGCCCGTCGGGTCATCGGCCCACTCTTTCCACGGATGAGACGCAAGCGCGTTCTTGCGATAAGGCTTTAAGAACTCAACGAGCTCGAGGCGCTTCTCGTTAGTAAAGCTAGCGCACACGCCAACATGTTGCAGCGTGCCTGCCTCATTATAAAGTCCGAGCAGCAATGATCCGATGCCGGTGCTCTCGCCTTTCTTGTGCCAACGAAACCCGGCTACAACACAATCACAATCGCGCTCGTGCTTGACCTTGAGCATGACGCGCTTGTTCGGTTCGTAAGTTCCCTCTTTCGGTTTAGCGACGACACCGTCGAGACCGGCGCCTTCAAACCGGCTAAACCAGTCAGACGCAACTGAGAAGTCAGTGGTTGCGGGTGTCAGGTGCAGCGGAGATTTTACTGACGACAGCAGCGACTCGAGTTTGCTGCGACGTTCAGCAAACGGTTCTTTACACAGATCTCGTTTGCCTTCGGCGAGCAGATCGAAGAAGACGATGGATGCGGGGATTTGTTCGGAAAGTAGTTTGACTCGCGATGCCGCGGGATGAAGGCGTAGCTGGAGCGAATCGAAATCAAGCGCGCCTTTTTGTGCTATCACGATTTCGCCGTCAAGCACACACTTCGCCGGCAGTTGTTTCAGGAGGGGATCGATCAGTTCCGGGAAATAACGATTGAGCGGTTTTTCATCGCGACTCTGAATCATCACTTCTTTCCCATCGCGAAAGATCAACGCGCGAAATCCATCCCATTTCGGCTCAAAGATCCAGTCGCCGCTTGCCGGCAATTCACTTACGCGCTTTGCGAGCATCGGCAGGATCGGCGGATTCACGGGAAGTTGCATAGCCCGTGTAATCTGCCTAATTCGCGGCCAAACTTCAACTTCGGATATGCGAGGTCCGCGGAAGCGCTCTGGGCGTGTCACTTCCGCGGACTCAACGTGGCCCCCTCACCAAGGCCACTTCTGAGACTCGAGACCACCGGATCTCAAATCTCAGATCTGGCTGCACTCAGCAACATATCTCGCGAGGCGCCGAGCACTGCCCGAGCTTGATCACGACTGACCGTGGGAAACTGATCGAGAAAAGTGTCCACTGTCTGATCGTCTTCAAGAAATTCGAAGAGCAACTTAATCGGAACCGACGTTCCCACAAAGACAGCGCCACCATTTGGCTTTCGCGAATCGTGTTCAATCGCGTCTTCAAGCTTCATCGCCCTTAAGAATCTCCGAGTCCGCAGAAGCACCCCTGATGCGCCGCGCACTTCCGCGGACTCAACCTGGCCCCCCACCAGGCACTCAAACCTCAGTTTTCTATTTCGAACATATCTGAACACACCTACGATGTACCCATCTTTAGTAACTAAGCGACGAGTGATGAGCATCGCCGGCGAGTTTGGTAGGTTTAAGTCTCGCGGCGGCAATCGTAAGTAACGGCATCGTACTCTCACTCGGGAGTACTTGCAAGTAAAATTTTCTAGCCGCAATGTCACTGGTTTTGTGCTTGTGGGTTCGGTCATTAAATGAAATTCTTGTCGGTCATAATAGAATTGCGTCATAGAGATATCTGGATAACGAAAGCCGCCGAAATGGTCCTTCTAAGCTCCAGCTCGTACGCTGCCCATACCATGAACCTTAGACTGTTCTTCGCATCTAACGTCCGTCATGTCGGACTTCTCACCGTTGTGAAGCTCTTGCTTGACCGGCAATTTGCTCTGTGTCAACATTCTGCGCTGCATTGATGAATGCACAAATTAGTAAACCGGTGGAGCGGCCACGGTGATAGAGGCGGCGCGGAATATCGATACTACCATCCTCAGCATCTCGGACGGTGTGATTCCACACCTCATCTTCATGCGTCCGAGCGAGATCTGAGGGCGATTGTTTATGATCGTGACCTTAGCCAGATAATTCCCCGCGGGGTCAATATATGCGTCTTTCCAACGAAGAATTGGCTCGGTTGGAGTTGATGTTTGCTTCAGGACAAGTCCATAGTGATCCCGCTACGCTTTCGGACACTGATCGGATGATGGATGCGTTGATGCATGCTGCAAAGATGAGGAACAAGGCTCGCATCGATAAGCACGATCTTACTCACGATAGTCGAGCCAATCAGCACATACCGCGCGAGATCCCGCGGGCTCAGGCAGCGAACCCTGAAGTCGCCGATCGCGAGGGTGGGAAGATTCTTCCGGATTCAACTGCTGCAGGCGAACTACACGTAGATTGGGCCTTCCCTCGCACACTAGCGGAGCTTATTCAAATTCGGCGGGCTCTCATGCATAACAAAGAGCCGCGGCTCTAGGATTCTAATGTCGGTTGTTGGATTAATCGCCGTAGTTCTAGTGTCTCTGTGGTTGCTTGCAACTATTGCATATCAGTACGGGCCTTTCCACGGGCCATTAGGTCGATTTGATCGATTCAAGCTCTTGCCGAGCTGGTGCTTTTTTGCTCCCAGCCCGGCAAGGCGGGATAACCATATTATCATTCGGGACTTGCTTCTCGACGGCACCATAAGTAGTTGGTCCCCAGTTTCTTTCATACCGCCCAGAGCTTTACATCATGTCATCTGGCATCCAGCTAAACGCCCAAGAAAAATCCTCAGAGATGCAGCCAAGACCATAAAGCTCACGCAACGCCGTGCTACATCCAAAGATGTGGTCCAGTGTTCGTTGCCGTATCTCATAATATTGCACTATTGCATACAGCATTCCCGAGCAGAGAATGCTGTAGCACGTCAATTCGCGATAATCGAAACGTCAGGCAGGGAAGGCCGAAGAATATGGATTACTTTCATCTCGGAATTCCATCCGTTCTGAGTTCTCTCTATGCACAGGAAGTTGCGGCAAGTCTTCACGCAACTCGGATCCTCATTGGTATATGGTGTTTGATATCCACTATGGAGTGGATCAAGAACTTCGATCTATTTAGGGAAGACGGATTGCTTTCCTGGCGTATTCTCTCGCTCCGCCATGGCTTAGTCTTTCGAAGTGACTGGGTGCAATCGCTCTTCTGGCAGCGCTCGCTGGCGTGGGTGCTGAGCATGAGGGTAGTCGCCGCAATTGGTTTGATACTCACGCCCGTTGCAGTTTTAGAATGTGCAGCCCTTTCTGCAATCGTCACGACTTCCTGGTTTCTCGAGGAGAGAAGCTGGTTGGGCGGAGATGGTTCTGATCAAATGGGCCAGATTGCTTCGATTGGAGCTCTTCTCATGGCTGCGGGACTAGCCTTAAACAACCTCGCGCTGTGCTTCTCAGGCACGTTCCTTATCGGTGGCCAACTTATCATCTCCTACTTCTTCGCAGGTTTTTCGAAGCTATCGTCTGCCGAGTGGAGACACGGGCGAGCGCTAGTTGGCGCGATGGGCACACATAGCTATGGTCATGCCTTCGCAGCTCAGGTCTGTAGCCGAAGCTTTGTTGTTTCTACGGGTTTGTGCTGGCTCGTGATCGCTGGCGAAACCTTGTTCCCTTTAGCGATATTTGCCCCGCATAACATTTTTTTGGTCATAGTAGCGGCATTTTTTCTGTTTCATGTGAGTCATGCTTATTTTATGGGACTAAACACCTTCGTGTGGTCATTCGCGGCTGCTTATCCATCAGTCATAGTGCTGAACGACCTTACGACTCTTGCTCTCAGGTTAGGCAGGTAAAATGATCGGAATGCTCAGGGGCGTGTGGTGGAGTTTAGTTACGCAGGCCCAATGTATCTCCGTCCGTAAGGTAAGATCCGTGAAGAGAATCTGATGACACGCGATCGCGCTTTGACAGAATATTATCGATCGCCTCTGCGAGATTTGCTGTCCCCCGTGACTGAAGAAAAGTGGTGAACGAAACGGCCAACGAAAGATACTGCTTCCCATCGAACCACATCGTTCCCTTCTCGCAAAAATCATTGAGGGTTGTTGAGATGCAATCCCACGAAGTATCAGGCACTTCCCTCATGATTGCAGACGGGGAACGCGCCCTGTCACAAAACAAAAAAATCTTTGACTCGAGAGCATTCAGGACATAGGTCCGTTTGCCCGTGATCGGACGAGAGTCAATTACAACGACGCGGCCATCGAGATCTATATAGACCAATGAGCTTTCGGCATGGCAGGCTCTCCATTGTTCAATGGCATCCGAAAGATTGCGTGTATAGTTTTCTATCTCTTCTTTTGCGATTCCGTCTGCCTCGAAGAAATACGACAGGTTGAATATCGCTTCTCGCGATACTCCATCATAAATATCGTAGTAGGCTTCGTATGGCCGGACGTTGAAAAATCCCAATTCGGATGATCGCGTGAAGTTTGGACTAAACCTGTCGAGTCTGATTTCTGAGCCTCTAGCGGGTGGCTCGAAGTGGCAAAGTAAAGGCACGAGCTGGGCCATTCTTTGATATTCGTTTGGATCTTCTCCTGGAAACCCCCAGAGAAAATTCCAATCTAATTTAATTCCAAACTCTGTGGACCATTTTAGAAGCTGGATGTTCTGGATTGCCGTTACGCCCTTTTTCATTATTTTGAGAACCTGGTCGCTAAGACTTTCTATTCCCGGCTGAATATGCTTAACGCCCGCGTCCCTGAGCGTCTTTACCTGAGGTTTTGTGACGTTGCTCTTGATCTCGTAGAACAGATTCAAGTCAGCACCTAACTGCACAAGTTTAGGCAACATCAGATCGTAATACTTGTAGTCCATAATATTATCGACGAAACAAATTTTTGCTCCAGCATATCTCGATGCATTTTCAACAATCTCTCGAAGCGCATCATCGGGTTGTCTGCTCCTGAACGACATGGTCGATCCATTCAGACCACAGAAAGTACAGTGATTAGTCATCCCCCACCAGCAGCCTCTTGATGTTTCCAATGGAATGTGAACCTTCATTGCATTGGCTTCATTCGGAAACCGCATAACGTCTCGGAAGTAATCCTCGAATGAGGGAGACACATAATCATTAAGATCTGTCACAAGTTTTGTCTGCAGGAACCGCCCAGATCCAGACGCAGCCTCTGCGTACCGCCGCACCACCAAGCTTTCGTGCGGATCCTCGCCTGCCAACAAGCTCTGAACTAACGGAACAATCACCAAATCCGCTTCACCAGAGATCATCAAATCTACAAACGGAAACGTCCGAGCGAGTTCCTGACCCATTGGGCCTTCGCAATTTGCACCGCCCAGCACAATCTTCAGTGAAGGCTCCAGTTCACGAAGCCGAGCAGCGACCGCTATACTGGCAAGGTTCTGTTGGAAAACTGTCGTGAAGCCAACAACCTTAGGAGAGAAGCTCAAGATCTCGGAAGCAGCATAATCAACGAATTCTCTGACCCTTGAGGCCAAACCTAGTATTAACTCAACCAATCGCACTCTTTTCTCGGCCAACTCAAAACGCGTAATTCCATTGCCGGGCTGATCGATATCGAATCCATCAGCGCTGAAAATGCGCGTCAGGTATTTTTCCTGTTTTGCAGTGCTCTTTGACCAGATAGCATGACTAAATATCCACTCTCCGAGCAGATCTGTAGTTCGAGGAAAACCGGACGCTATTTTGTTGTATAGTTCGCGCCCCACAAGGGTGGCATAATCGAGAGTGAAATGCCGGCACCTTGCGCTAATGCCCGCTGCGTTCAGGCGCGCTTGCAAAATGCCAAGTGCGAGCGATGGACTGTGCAGAATTCCGAATGGAAGGCTGACAAGCACAACCTCACTGGTATGGGTATCGCTTGTTACTTTTGACAATGTGTCCACGGTTCGCGTTCTCGGGAGGTGTTCGCGTTAGTTCAACGGGTGGTTGTGCTCTACCGACTGGGCGCCAGCCTCTCATATTATGGAGTCTACTGCAATATCCAGGGGACGGACAGGTGATGCTCAGTCAATGAACGAGAGAGAGCAAGACGAACTCGATGTACGTTTGGCAGATCGCGACCGCGAATATCAGCGGAGAATAGCATCGCTGGACAAGGCTGCCTCCGGCATCTCGTCTGAGAGCGGAGGCGTGGATATGCGCTTCGCTCAACTGCTTGCATTGGTCAAGGCTGTCGTCGCGCAGATGCATACGCAGGGGTATGTAATCATCCCGAACCTGCTTGATCTCACGCAGGTTGAGCGCGTTCGCGATGCGATGGCGCCGCTTTTTGCTACCACACGCCGCATGTTCGAAAAGCTTGATCCGCAGAAGCCTCGTCACACCTTCCACATTCAGAACGTACTTGCCAAGTCGAGAGCTGCCGACGAAGTGGCTATCAATCCATTACTTCGCGCAATCGTCGGCGGCATACTAGGTCAGGACTTCATACTACACGCGGGAGCTGTCGCCATGTCTCCGGATCCCGGGTGTAGCTCACAAGAACTGCATCGTGACGACGGCTCCTACGCGCTGCTCCCGCGACCACGCCTACCGCTGGTTGTTACGGCCGCAATCGCCCTCGACGACTTCACCAAAGAAAACGGTGGTACACAGATTGTTCCAGGGAGCTGCTGCTGGCCCGCTTCGAGGCGGCCTGAACCCGAGGAAGTGATCCAATGTGAAATGTCAGCCGGGTCAGTGTTGTTGTGGGATGGCGCTGTTTTTCACGGCGGCGGCGGCAACATTACGAAGGACCAGACGCGGCGAACCTTGACTCTCAATTACACACGAGGTTGGCTGCGTACACAGTACAATCAATTCCTATCCATTCCACGCGAACTGGTAATGTCGATGCCGCCGGAACTCCAGGCTGACCTTGGCTACCATGTCAGCGCGCGCGGTCTCGGCACGTGCGACAACCAGGACCCACTGGCCTATCTGCGAAAAATGTTTTTAAACGGCGGCGATGGCGCACAGCCGATGCTCGGCGAAGAGATGGACTGAGTCGTCCCTGCTTCCGATTCACCGCATCGGCCACGGGCTTGTGATGGAACCAAAACTGATAACCTCGTTGTGTGGTACATAATCGACGGGTTGAATCTTTATCCAGGCTCTACTGTTCTGCATTGTGTTTCGTTTGCCGTGGTTCGATTCGGTTAGATTAATGAGTTGGAAGTCGCATGTTTTCACCAACTGTTCCAGAGCGGACCGTTGTTCGTGGTCCATACCGTCGAGAAGATGACGAGGGATTTTTCCTTTGTTCAACTCCCCTACCAGGTATTGCAGAAAAAGGAAAGCGTGGTTGATGGTGCCGGCGCGATCGATGAAGATCGAGCTGAACTCACTAACTCGCGGGAGATAATACTTGAGCAGAGAAAGACAGCCTTCCACGTGAGAAGGAGTCGCATCAGAGAAGAGCATGTCGATCCTTGCCCCGGGATCGAACAAGTTCGATTCGTTAAGGTCCATCTCAACCAGGGTAGCCACTTCTGAGAATCGAAACGTATCGAGAAGTCCTCGAATGAATGCAGCGTAAGTTTCGTTACTGTCGAACCTCCCTGATGCACCCAGGCAAGTTCGACGGATTAACTCAATGCTCCAGTCAGAGCCATTGTCAACTGTCCAAAGGTGGCCATATCCGTTTTCATGCAATGCCTTGCTTACCATCAAGGCCGTGGCCCCACCACCACAACCCAGTTCCACGATTACGGACGGGCGGTCCATTCGTACGAGGCTGTAAAGAAAGTGGCAGAAGTTCTCTGTCCCATATAGTTCGCGAATGCTGTAGGCCCTCTCAGAGGCCCGGTAGTTAAGATATTGGTCCAGAGTTAGAGATCCGATCACCATGATGAAGGATTCCGAGTACGTGATTGTTTACTGGTGTCGTGCAAGGACGGAGTCGATCTCCTCTTTGGCAGCCTGCCATATTTTGGCTGGATAGCCGAGTCTCCACTCCTCTGCTCTGTGTTTGGCCAATGCATCTATAGCAACTGCGAAGTGAGGATCAGGTTCGGCCTGCGCAGGAATCTCAGCTTTGCTGATATTTACATTAGGAAAAATGAGGTGGGCTGCGGCGGCTGCGTATGCTGACCAGATAGCGCCATACATTGTTACAGCGGCCGTCGATCCATGTTCGCAGGCAGGCGCGTTTGCCAGCAGGGCCACACATACCCCTTTAGGAGGTCTGATATGTTCCGCGACCGCGGTTTTAGCGACTGCTATGAGAGCGTCGATCGGCGTGACGGATGTTATGCCCGTTTCATCGTCTAATCTCAATAGAGCCGGCTCCAACACTCTTTGGTACGGGTATTTTGTCGTTTGCGGTGGTTTGCGCAGGTAGTTTCTTATCAAAACTTGCAAATCCGTACCATCACACGAAATCTTCGCCCCAAATTTCTCAGTGCTCCTGGCGATAGCTCCCCAACTACTAAGAGGTATAGACTCTCTGATTGCTACCATGGGTGTAGCCGCCACTATCTCGCACATGGCAAAAATTCCCGGTGCATGGCGCGAAGTGGGTTCAAGGACTGAACGCATTACCCGCGACTTAAGCTCAAGAGGAACTTTGTAATAATCGAAAGTTTCTTCCCAACGAAGTTTCTGCTGAGTACGGTTTGCCCCCCGAACTACTTCAGCCAGCACCCATGTAGCGAGGTTAAAACATTGCTCGGTCAGGTCATCACATTCAACTGCAGATCGGACTGCTTCCGCTGGAACCTTACTCGGTTCAGACAGCCACGGCAGCTCTTCGCCAAGCAGTTCGGTTTGCTGTCTCAATAAGGCTCGCCTGGCACTTACCTCGGCCCTTTCGGGCCATTCTGCAATTAAGTCGAGTTCTTTCTCGCCACCGGAGGTCACGCTAGCTCCGTTCTCATAAGGGCTGACCAGAGATGCATTAGACGCAAGCCGCAACGCTCGTCGCCAGATCTGGCACTCCATTGCTGGTCGTGGCAGGCATGGTGGCCAGAATCATTCCGGTCGACCATTCGAGTTCAACGGCCTGCAACTCGGGATTGCGCAGCAATGAACGTCGCAAAATGTCTTTTTCGTTCTGCTGTTGTTCCGTTGTCTTCGAGTCAGAGACAAGGTCGTCAATCACGAGGAGGCCTCCGGGACGCAACGCCCTGAGCACTGGCTCAATATTGCCGTATTTTATGGGTGCCGCATCTGCGAATACGAGGTTGAATGTGCCAACCGTTGACAGCGCTTCAATGGCGTCGGCGGTTAAAATCTTCACATAAGCCGGCCAGGGCCAAGTGGCGGCCGCCTTGCTCAACCGTTGGTCAGCTTCGATGCTGATCACCTCGACATCGCTACGTTCTCGCAAGCCCGTGATGATCCAAGCCATGCTCACGCCCACGCCTGTTCCGATCTCAAGAATCCTGCCTTGAGATGGGACTGCGGCCGCAAGCACTGCCAGTAATCGGCCGACCTTATCTTCACAGGACTTCGTGAACCGCAAATCCTTGGCCCGACGCTTGCCGCCCGCAACCGCAGCGGGAACATTTTCCTGTATTAAGTAAAGGCGCTCACTGCCGATCTCCACCATTTGTTTTATAAGTTCATCGGGGTCCTCTCCGTCAGGCGTACGAGATTTCAGTCGGTAGCCATCGGCCGAGGCATCCAGCAGAGTCTTTGCAATGATTCGGCGCACAGCGGGAAATTCCGATCCTAGCTCGTCCTCGGAATACTGGCCGACAGCGATGTTGAACTGGTCCAATCCTTCTTCAGCCCTAATGTTGGATAATATTCGACGCGTGCTTTCGACTTCCGCTTTCACCACGGGCGTGAGTTCACGTGAGAAGCTCGAATGCCCGGCTTCGCTTTCTCTGAGCACCGCGTCAACTCTGTTCGCCTCTCTCTGGTAAAGGTCGAGGAGCAAATGAATATACGCACCCTTAGGCGGTGGTGCAGGATCCAGAAAATCGAGAACGGACATCAGCCAGTCGAGCAAGCGTTTTCCCGCAACGCCTAATTCTTCTAAACATAATTCCTTGAGTTTTTCGCCGAGGTAACGCGCACGTTCGAGGGCTTTGCGACTTTCAATCAGTCCACGGTATGGCCCGTACTTTTCCTCCAGCTTTTCACTGCGCTGCTCAGCCATAATGGCAAGGAGAGAGAGCTGAATGTAGACATGGAACGCAGCAAATGCACGGTGCGTATCCCAATAGTTCGCTTTATTCAGTTCCTGCGCATTCCAAAGCGAACATACTCTCGGCGGCTCCGCGCTTGAAAAGTCGGGGTCCAGCAGCGAATGTCCGTGACGAAAGTCGTATAGTTTCTGGTGTAGTGATTCGTGAAGTAAATGCTCAGCCACACACCAGGGATTCATCAACATCTGCCTGTTCAGGAAGATCGTGCCTCCCATTCTGATTTGGGAGCTAGATACTTTTCCCTTCCAAAAGCCAACATCCGGAAAACATCCGATCAGGTGAGCATGGCCTAGCGCGCTACAAGCCAACGACGGTAGAAGGTCCTCGAGAAGTTGTTTTCCCTTTATCAGCATCGCGAGCTCGTCGCTGCTAATCGTACAAAGGGAATCGCCGTATTCCTGCTTTAATATATGGCGAAAGGATCGGCCAAATACGTCGTCGGGATATTCTTCAGTCCAAACCCATCCATAATGTGGCTCGGCTCCCAAACGTTCAAGAGACACGGAACCGTTCTCAAAAGGTGTACCGGATTTGCCTGACTCGAGATGACGAATCGTTGCCTCGAATACTTTCTCGCATTCCGGAATTGGCAGGCCGTACTGCTCATTCGACTCGAGCTGGAAATGAGCATGTTGGACCGCGCACCGGATAACCGTGTTGCCGGCAATCCGATAACGTGTGTAGCTGTCTGCACGATCGAAGGCCTCCAACAGTTGTCCGGCTACTGGCACGTCACTGGAAATCCTTTCGAGTCGCCGTCGATGAGCAACTTCCAGTTGTGTAATTATGTATGCACTGTCACCAAAAGCCTTATGCTGGACTAGAGCCTCTTCTATCGCGTCCAGGAACTCCGTAGATTGCACGTCTTTCCCCATTTCTTCTGGCCTCGCCCGTTATTGTTCGTACAGCCTGGTTATGAATTTCTCAGCAACGTAGGCGTAGTTGGCTGTTCAGGATACGATTTTAAAATCGGCCCCATCAAGCCCTGTTGAAGTCCCGGCCCGCCAGCTCGCGTCATTATTAATCAAAATGAACTCAGGAGAACTGTGGGGCAGATCTCGCGCGAGAAGCGGCCCATCATATCTGCCGCCGATAGAGGTCACGAGGACGCGGCTGGTCGATAGTACATGCTTGAGCTCGGCAGACAAGTACTCCGCAGCGCACACAGAGCGTCGCTAAATTTATGCTAAATAGGCAGCCTCTGCCCGAGCCACCTATGTTTACTTCTTTTCGATATCGCGAATCTGTCGAGGCGCTTCCAGCCGCCACGACAAATCAGCAAGCGCGGTATGGTCGTGATGCCCGACGCCGCCGACCGTGTCGTGGTCGTGCCCAGCGTCCATCATCGCCAAACGCATCAGCGTGTCTACCCTTAGTTGCATTTGTAACAACTCACCAGGGGACATGTCTTCCAAGAGGCGGCCACGGAGTTCGTTTATCCTCTTGTCCATGGCTTCGGAATTAGGCATGAGAAACCCTCCTCAACGAAGTTAGATTACTTACATTTTCGGGTGCGGCAGCCGGCGCGCCCGACATTTCAACTTGTCCTTCCAACCGTGGATCCGACGCTTTAGGTAATCTTATTGAAAAGCGAGAGAAGGCACAGGGAAATCGATTGCGTTCAAGCTGCAGTTTGCGGTTCAGAGGCTATTACGACCCCCTTATAAAGTCAATGATTTTAACGGCACTTTCGGGCTTCAGAGTTTAAGGAAGCAACTGTGAAACAAAGCCACTCTCCTCTGTCGGTTCGGCCATAAAAGCGAAATTGTACGTCAGTTCGGCATATGGTCTCATCCCCCAATGGTTCACAGATGACAGCATCGTAATTCCACTCCTCTCATCCGTCTCGCTCTGCCCCAGGAGATATACACGCTTTCGATTTGGGTTCCTTGTGCATTTGGGGAAAATTCACGTTATGCCCGACAAGAATTTCATTTAATGACCGAATCGTCCTCGTAAGTTATTGATTCCACTAATAAGCCGATTTCACTTTATGACCGAACCCACATTGACTTGCATGAATGCCTGTTTAGTAGCATCTTTCCCTCATGTCCGACAGCTTTCCTGAGCTTGCTTCCAACCTCGCATCAGTAGCGAAGAGCTTCCACGCGCGTGGTTGGCTGCTCGGCACGAGCGGTAACCTGAGTGCGGTGGTGCAGCGTGATCCGCTGCAACTGGCAATGAGCCCGAGCGGTATCGATAAAGGCGAACTCTCGCCAGACCAGGTGCTTTCGATTGATGAGCATGCGCGAGTGGTGAGTCATCATGATGGCAAACCGTCAGACGAGAGCCTGCTGCATATTCGAGTGGTAAAGGAGCGCGGTGCGGGCGCAGTGCTGCACACTCATTCAATCTGGAACACAATCCTTTCGGATCTTCATGCGCCGGAGCGAGGCGTGAGTATTGAAGGTTACGAGATGTTGAAAGGATTACAAGGGGTACGCACACACGAGCACACGGAATGGTTGCCGATCATCGAAAATTCTCAGGACATGCCGGCGCTCGCGGAGCTCGTGAGTAAAACTCTCAACGAACACAAGGCCGCACATGGCTTCCTGCTGCGACGTCACGGTCTTTATTCCTGGGGAGACACGTTGGCCCAGGCCAAACGACATATCGAAATTCTCGAGTTTCTGCTCGAGACAATGGGACGAACGGCTCTGATCATGGGGAAACACAATGGGCGACAGGAGTAGTAAACGATGGCTCTGGTAACAATTCTCAATGAAGACAAAACGCTAAGAACCCACGAAGAGATTGCCGCGGGCCTCGCGACTCACGGCATCGACTATGAACGATGGGTCCCTGCTCATCCCGTCGCTGACCATGCTCCGGCGGAGGAGATCCTTCAGGCGTATGCTCGCGAGATTGAAGAGTTGAAGCTTCGCGGTGGCTACGTCACCGCCGATGTGATCGATGTCAGTCCAGGGACACCGGGACTCGATGCGATGCTCGCGAAGTTTAATCGCGAGCACTGGCATGACGAAGATGAAGTCAGGTTCATCATCGCCGGACATGGACTATTTCATATTCACTCAACCACTGGAGCGGTGCTGGCAATCGAGGTGGAAGCCGGCGATCTGATTCGCGTACCGCGCGGCACGTTGCACTGGTTCAACCTCTGCGCAGATCGTCGCATCAGAGCGATCCGTTTGTTTCAGGACACGGCTGGTTGGACTCCAAACTACACTGAGAGTCGCGTCGATGAAGGCTTTCTTCCGGTCTGCTTCGGGTTAACACATCTTCCCGGCGCACAGGCAATAACGCCATGAAATCTTTTCGTGGCATCCTGCTCGATATCGAAGGTACTACCACTCCGATCGCTTTTGTTCATGACGTGCTGTTCTCCTACGCACGCGCTCATGCGAAAGAGTTTCTGGCAAACAATTTTGATTCGAACGAGGTACGCGCGGACGTCGCGCTGCTGCGCGAGGAACACGCACGTGACGTCAGCGAAGATCGGCATCCGCCGTTGCTTAGTTCCGAGATCGATTCAATCGCGGCTTACATCAATTGGTTGATCGCGCAGGATCGTAAGTCAACGGGCTTGAAATCATTGCAGGGAAAGATCTGGCGACAAGGTTATCTGGATGGGTCTTTAAAGTCTCAGGTCTTTGCTGATGTTGCCCCCGCGTTGGAACGTTGGCGTGCGGCGGGTTTGAGCATCAATATCTTTTCGTCGGGCAGCGTCCTGGCCCAGCAACTTCTCTTCGCGCACACCGAGGCCGGCGATCTGACGAGGTTTATCGATAATTATTTTGATACGAATATCGGAAAGAAAGCAGAAGCGGATAGCTATCGCCGCATTGCTTCAGCGTTAACCCTTCTCCCGACCGAGATCGTGTTCATCTCAGATGTGGTTAGCGAGCTCGATGCTGCGAGCGAAGCTGGAATGAAGCCACTCCTTTCCATCAGACCCGGCAACCCGCCACAACCATCCGCCGAACGCTATCAATCAATCCACAACTTTGACGAGCTATAAGTTTTAGCCACAAAAGCACAAGAAGCACATCTTCAACTTGCAGACATAATCATTTGTGCCCTTGTGCTTTTTTGTGGCTATGGTGAGGAGGCTGCTTTTTGTAGCAGAGTGATTACCTCGGGATTCTTGGCGGCCTGGAGAGCCGTACCATACTCTAGTCCATGCTCGCTGCCGTAGATTAAGCCTTTCGTGTTAGGGTTTGCGCCGGCGGCGAGAAGCATTTGCACAATCGCAGGGTCTCCCGTCTTCGCTGCGAGGATCAATACCGTTCTCTTGATGTCTTTATGCTCGTACCCAATCGCATACTCGTGATTCGCATCTGCGCCTTTACTTAAAAGCTCCTTAACTTTCACGCGATCCTTTTTCTCAATGGCAGGTATTAGAAACGCATTCAGCGTTTGTCGATCCGGTTTGGCCTGCTTGAGCAGCTCTTGAACGCCCGCGTGATCCTTCTCATAAGCAAACACTGCTGCCGTGTTGCCAAAGACGTCCGTGCGATTCACATCAGCGCCCTTGTCTAACAACAACTTCACTATCTCAGTCTCACCCAAACCAGCCGCCCGCATCAGCAACGTCTCACCATTTTCATTTTGAGCATTGACGTCACCGGCATTCGCCGTCAGCAACAGTCGTGCAGCTTCGAGGCGACGCTTTGGTAACGTTTCCGATCTCGCGACCCTGTAACTCGGCACCTCTTCAAGCGCGAGCATCAACGCCGTCACACCTTTTGCATCGCGAACACCAGCGTCAGAGCCCACTTGCAACAAAGCCTCCACCACTTCCACGTCGCCTCGATCGACTGCATGGATCAAAGCGGTCTCCCCTTCTTCGTCTTTGGTGTTCAGTTGCGCGCCGTGCGCCACAAGCAGCTTGACCTTGGCCGCGGAATTCGCCTCCATCAACGCGGTTTGCCCATACTGCCCGCCCAGGTTCACATCGGCGCCGCGCTCCAATAACAGGCTCATGATCTCAGACGCGGGCGCACGAACCGGTTTACCCGGTTCGGGATTCATTTCGGGAAGACTCGGGCCAGCCGACATGATCAGCGCTGTATGTCCAATCCGGTGCTTCACATTCACTTCAGCGTGAGCGTCGAGCAGTAACTTGACGATGTTGGCGTGACCGCCTTGCACCGCCATCATCAACGCCGTGCCTTCATCAGTTTGAGCATTAACTTCAGCGCCCCTGGCGAGCAGAAGTTTGACAATCTCAACATGTCCTTCACTGGCAGCGTGCATCAACGCAGTCTTGTATGTGACCGGTTGATTCACGCGTGCTCCCTTGTCGAGCAGTTGTTGGATTACTTCGACCGACGGAGTCTCTCTTTGACTCACAAGATCAAGCAGGCGCTCATCCAGTTCTTTATTGACTTGCTGCTGGACCAGAGCGGCTGAGACTGGAGTGACAACGAAGAGCACAGCCAAGGTCAGAAATATTCGCCAGATCGTTTTAACATCCGTGTTCATCTGTGGCCTCACTTTCACCTTCTCACGTTGAAATAGTAGAAGCCTACATCGTCCGTCCCCCCGCCTTCCGTCTGACCGCTTAATTTGAGTTCATACTCGCCGGGTTTAAGAGCGGTGGCGGGGATTGTGAGACCGATAGCTCGTGCGCCGTTGCGAGTTCGTGCAGTTAAATGTTCCCTCGTCCAGATTTGGCGTCCGGCAACGGTCCGCAGCTCGGCAGCGAAACTCTTGTACTGTTCTTCCGGATCGATTCCGATCTGGAGCCGCACCAACCGCGCGTTTTCCGGCATCACGAGACTCGGCTTTGCACCACCACCACGTGAGACTCCGGGCAGCAGAGTCAGCGCTGCAATGATTGGTCGCGGCGCCGGAGTAGTTGTATCCGGAGTTTCACTTAGCTGACGCAGCGAGTCCTCGGTCTGCTCTCGCTGTTCTTTCTCCTGGTTGAGTCTTGCAGTTAACTCTTCATTACGTTTGCGCTCGGCTTCGATTTGCTGTTCCAGTGCCTTTCGTTCGCTCTGTCGCGACTGGTCCTCAGCCTGAAGCCGGCTGAATTGACTGCGCAACCGCAGTGTTTCGGTTAGCAACCATGCGCCGCCCACGATTAGCAGCAACATGATCGCGGCTAAGGCAAACTGTCCGGCTGGATTGAGCCCGCGAATAAATGCCTTGAGCGAGTCGCGCCAGGAGATCGCGGCGGGTTTTTCTACGACCGCGGTTTCAGAAGCTACACTCGCCAGCGCCCGTGCAAACTCCACCCGCTTGCGCCGCTCGGCGGAGGCGAGAAAACGATCCTCAAACCGGCGCCGCTCGGCTTCGGAGAGTTCGTGACGCACGTACTCATCAATCAGATCGTTCTCGACCGCGGTAATGCTTGCAAGGTAATCCTTATCTTGAAACGCCCGATCTTCTATCTCGACCTGCTGCTCTTCAGGCAGTTCGCCGAGCAGATAGCGGGCAATCAGTCTTTCGCTGTTGGGCTCAGTTGCCATAGTCACCACAGTTGAACTTTAGTCGCAAAGCGGGGATCTTCCATTTAAGAGTGGCGGAGAAAGCGTTTTCATCACAGCTCGGGGCAAAAAAATTTCTTTAAGCCCGGCCCACACACTCCTCGACGCATCCCTGAAGCTTCTCGCGCAGGCGCAAAGCTCTCATTCTTAAAGTGTTTACCGGAATCCCCAACCGCTCCATCAGCTTCTTGCGGTTCCGGATCTTTTCACTTTTCTCGCCCTGGTAATACTGAAGAATCAGGTCGCGATTGTCCGCGGACAGGCCCTGGAGGCAGTTTCTGAGGCAGGTAAGCCGGCTCTCGCCATCATCGGAATCGACGTAGACCTCGCTGGAATTGCTTATTTCCGTGAGTGCCGACTGTTCTCGCTGTCGTCCTTTAATGATCTCCAGCAGAAGCAGGCGTGCAACTCCCATCGCATAGCTGGAAGGATTGAGGATCGCCTCACCTTCGGCGACTCTTTTTGCGATTCGATTGAAAGTCTCGTCGGCGTGATCTTCCGGGAACGGGCAACCTCGCCATTCGAAGAAGCGCGTGAGATGGGTGCGAATCTCGAGGTACTTTTCGCTTCCGCTGTCGCGATCGCCGCCAAGGGCCATCAGCAACTTATCGAAAGCTTCCTGAGTCAGGGTCCATTTTTGACGCGCAGGGGCCGAAGCCGCCTGGCCTGCTGAGTCAGTCGTAAATTGAACGTGATCCTGCCCTTCGAACATAGGAGCGCGATCGGAATTGCGAAACGCGAATCTCGCGAATTTCGTCAGATGGGAGGTTCAGTTTTTCGCTAAGACGCTCTACCGTTTGATCGCATCGTAAAGCTGTCGCGCCATTTCAGCGTTAATGCCTTTGAGCGTTTCGTACTGGGCCATGGCGGCAGCCTTGTCATTTATCGCGTAGTAAGTAAGCCCGAGATTGAAGTAAGCCTGAGCCAGGTTTGGCCGCAGTTTGATGGCTTCTTTGTACGACTCAATCGCTTCGGAGTAACGACCCGCATTGTAGAGTGTCAGCCCGAGATTGAAATGCGCGGAAACATTCGTCGGCTCGATTTCTGACGACTTCTTTAGCGCGTTCGCCGCGTCATCGTAACGCTTCAAACCGTTGTAAGCATTGCCGAGGTTCTTGTAAGCATAGGAACGTATCTCGTTCCTTTCCTGGAACCCCGTTTGGTAAGCTTGACCCGTTTCACCCAACAACTTGATTGCCTGCAAGCTCGCATCGACTGCATCCTGGTAGCGCCCGCTGTGATTGTAGGCAAAACTCAAATTGTTATAGACCTCCGGACTGCTTGGATCGCGTTTCAATGTTTCCTGATAAACGTCGATCGCCTCCGGGTACCTCTCCAATCGGGCCAGAGAAAACGCGAGGGGAAGATAGGCTCCGTTGTAGTCCGGTTTGACGTTGATCGCTTTCTTATAAGCATCCACTGCCTGCGCGAACTTACCCTGGTCCACGTAAACATTTCCCAGGCCCGCGAAAGCGCGTGCATCGTCAGGAGCAATCTTTGCGGCGAGTTGATATTGCTGTTCGGCCTCCGAGTAGCGAGGCTGCGGGGCGTTGCGCGCTGCATTCGCTCGCGCGATTATCGAATCCTGCTGGGGCACCGGCGGTTTGCGGGCTGGCTTAACGCGTCCGCCACCAGTTGCTGCGCCGCTAAGATGCACCGTCGGGTTTTGCGGCGCGCGAAAGATTAGAGCCGCGCCTCCAGTGATGTCGCGGGACAGGCTGCCGCCGCCGGTTATGTCCTGGGCCATAACCCATGCGATCGGCGAAAGGGCGATTACGAGGGCCAAACAGTAAAGACGATTTTTCATGCGGGGGGTACTTCTCCTTCGAGGCAGATTACAACGCATTCCGGGAACATATACAAGCCCCAGAAGCGGACAGGACAGCCACAAAGAAGCACAAAAGGCACAAAAGTCAGAGAAAAACTCTACCAGGAGACTTGTCGGGCAAAGTTTACTTAAGATCGTCGAGTTGTAAGCCAATGGGGTCGGCGCCGGTTCCCTTGAGACCATCGAGAACGCGAGCAACTTCACCGTAGGGAATGCTGCGTGGGGCCTTGATAAAGACGGTTTTCTCAATCCGTTGGTCTTCAGGAACATCGATGCGCGAGAGCATGTCGGGGCGGTAAGCGCGGTTTCGTGTGCGTTCTGCAAACACTGAGATCAGTTTCGAACTGAGAGGCGAAAGATTGTCTACAGTGCCCATGTCAGGGGTTTGGTTGAGTGTCAAGGTTCGATCAGGGTTGATGGTCACGACTAGTGTGAGATCGCCGGCCCTGACTTCCGGATTGTTATCAGGTTCGGCAGGTAGCTTTGCAAGGAAGCGGTGCGGTTTCAGCGGCGCCGCCACCATGAAGATGATGAGCAGAACAAGCAGAACGTCGATCAGCGGAGTTACGTTGATGGCCGGGACGGGTATGACACCTTTGATTTCGCTCATCTGCATTCCTCCCATGGAGAGCGCAGATTTAGACACTCAGTCAGCGAAAAGGTTCCAGGTGAAATTGGTCGCTTTACTTCACATCCTTCAGACCTTCGATCACGATGCGTGCAACTGTCGGAATTATCTCGCGCTCATTTGCGTGATCAGTGGTGAACGTTGCCAGCACGAACCTCGCGCCATTAGGCAGCTCGATATACACCACGTCGTGACGCGTCGTGCTGGTCCATCCGGCTTTGGACCACAGCCTGACTCCTTCACGGCCCTCGAGTGCGATGCCCGTAAAACCGTGTCCCTGGTCGTCAGGGTCGGTGCTTTGGCCGGTGTAGTCTCGTTTCAGCAGGTCCATCATCTGTGCGGTACGCGCTGCGTTCGCGGCTTGTCCGGTAACGATCTCCATCATCAGACGAGCAGTAGCGTCGGTGGTCAGCTTATTTCGGTTCTCGCCATTAGGCCCGCGCGACACTCGTTCGCGTCCGTAAGCGTCTTCGCAAAATGTCTTCTGGTTAACGTTGATGTTGGTGTAACCGAGTGAGGAGAAGTAACGGTTGACGGCGTTACGCTGATACTGCCATTCCTCCATCTCTTTAGGGGGCAACTCGTAGCCGCCGGTGGTATGCGTGAGCACATCGACGACGTATTGCGTCGCTTCATTTGATGAATCGACAATCATGTCGTGCAGCGCGCGAGTCAACTCAGGTGTTTGCTCGATCTTCTTGTCTTCGAGCCAGCGGTGCGCAGCTACGAGGTAAAAAAGTTTGACTACACTCGCCGGATAGATTCGTTCATTGCCGCGGAAGCTTGCAGTCACTGGACGCTTTGGATCGCGCAGATCGATCAGTGTTATGGAAAGCTGGTCCTGCTGCAGCTTCTTGTCCGTGAAGCGTTCGAGTGTGGTCTTCGCGGCTCGATCGACGAGAGCTTGTAGCGAAGCTTGTTGAGCAGCGGCGGAAAAGCCAAACGACAAAAGGAGGCAAAGTGGCAGTAAAGTTTTGATCGGCATTGTATTTTTCACACTATTAACACAGATTTTGTTATAAGGCTTCCGTGCAGAACCAACCTGACGCAGATCTGGTCCGTGGCATACGCCGCTGGGACCTGGTCGCAATTACCGTCAACGGCATCATCGGCGCCGGAATCTTTGGTCTTCCTGCAAAAGTTTACTCATTAATCGGCACTTACAGCCTGATCGCCTTCGTAGCCTGCGCTTTCGTCGTTGCGCTTATCATACTTTGCTTTGCCGAGGTGAGCAGCCGCTTCGATGAAACCGGTGGGCCATATCTCTACGCGCGCGAGGCATTCCAGCCGGCAGTCGCATTCGAAATCGGATGGTTGATCTGGCTGGTGCGAATAACTGCCTTCGCCGCGAACGGAAATCTACTGATCAGCTATCTCAGTTTCTTCTGGCTGCCGGCGACGACACCGCTGTGGCGCGCTTCAATCATCGTCTTCGTAGTCGTCGTGCTTGCGATTATTAACCTGCTGGGCATCAGGCAAACTGCCATGGTCAGCAACGCATTCACGATTGGTAAATTGATACCGATCATATTATTCATTGCTGCCGGATTGTTTTTCCTGAATCCACAGGCATACGAATTTGGTCCGAGTCCGACGACGGGCGCCTTTTCACAATCAGTTTTGTTGCTCGTTTACGCGTTCACGGGATTTGAGATGGCCACGATCCCCGCCGGCGAAATACGCGATCCACAGAGAAGCTTACCGCGAGCGTTGCTGATTGCGATTGTGGTCGTCGTCGTTCTCTACATCATGATCCAGGTGGTTTGTGTGGGAACACTGCCCGGCCTGGCCCAGTCACAGAAGCCTTTGGCCGATGCGGGCTCCCGCTTTTTGGGGACGGCGGGCGGCGCAATCATTTCCGCAGGCGCAATCATTTCGATCACCGGTAACTTGAATATTCTTCTCTTGTCAGGCTCGCGGCTTCCGTTCGCGATGGCCGCGCAAAAACAGTTGCCCGCAGTTATCGGCAGCATCCATAGACGATTCTTTACACCTTACATTGCGATCCTGATCACGGCCGGGTTGATGCTCTTTCTGACTTTGAAGAGTTCGTTTATTGCGGCTTTGACGATCAGTGCGATCGCACGGCTTGCGACTTACGCAGCGACGTGCATCGCCCTGCCCGTGTTTCGCGCTCGCCGCGAATCACCAGCGCCCGCGTTTCGACTGCCGGGAGGCACGGTCATCGCTATTCTGTCGTTGCTGTTGATTATCTGGCTGCTACTGAATAGTTCCTTGCAGGAAGCAAAAGCAGCCGCCCTCGCCGCGCTAGTTGGATTGCTGATCTATTTCGCTTATCGTCTGTATTCGCGTGGACAATCTAATCGACAATCTGAGCGCGATCGTAGGACAGGAGCACGTTCTCTCTAAGCCCGACGAACTACTGGTCTACGAGTGCGACGGCCTGCCGCAACACAAGCATCGCCCGCGGGCCGTCGTGTTCCCTGCTTCAACTGAAGAGACATCAGCAGTGATGCGCGAGCTCGCGCGAGCCAACGTGCCATTCACACCGCGCGGCGCGGGCACAGGGCTCTCCGGCGGCGCACTTGCGCTTAATTCAGGCGTTGTGATCGAGCTCGCGCGCATGCGCAAGATACTGCGTATCGACGTAGAGAACCGCTTGGCAGTGGTCCAGCCAGGCGTGGTCAACCTGCACGTATCGCAGGCAGTGGCGCCGTTTGGCTTGTACTACGTTCCCGATCCTTCGAGCCAGCCAAGCTGCACGATCGGAGGAAACATCGCTGAGAGTGCCGGTGGCATTCACTGTTTGAAATATGGGACGACGACAGACCATGTGCTTGGTTGTCGAGTTGTTCTTGCAGGTGGTGAGATTGTCGATCTCGGCGGAGTTGAATCACGGGGTTACGACCTGCTGGGAACGTTTATCGGCTCCGAAGGAACGTTTGGCATCGCAACCGAGGCCACATTGAAGTTGGCCCAGGTGCCTCCCGCAGTGCGTACCCTGCTCGCGGAGTTTAGTGAAGTAAACGATGCGAGCCATGCGGTATCGGCAATCATTGCAGCAGGCGTGATGCCCGCAGCCCTGGAAATGATGGACCGCGAGATCATTCGCGCCGTTGAGGCGAGTGTTTTCGCCGCCGGATTGCCGCCGGATGCGGGCGCTGCACTGTTAATAGAGTTAGACGGTATCGAAGCAGGTCTCGACGACGAGGCAGAAAAAGTCACGAGCATCTGCATGGAATATGGCGCTCGCAACTGCCGTTACGCGCGTGATGAAGCTGAGCGAAAGAAACTCTGGGCAGCGCGCAAGGGGGCGTTCGGCGCTATCGGGCGTATCTCGCCTGACTCGATGATCCAGGATGCAGTTGTTCCACGATCGCGTCTCCCGGAAGTGCTCGGCGCCGCTTACGATATTGCAGCAAGGTATCAACTGCGAATCGCTAACGTCTTTCATGCAGGCGACGGCAACTTGCATCCGTTGATCTGTTTCGACTCTCGCTTTCCGGAAGAGGTCTTGCGCGTGAAAGAAGCGGGACGCGAGTTGATGGAAGTTTGTGTAAGAGCGGGTGGGAGCATCACCGGCGAGCATGGCGTGGGGTTAGACAAACGCGAGCTGTTACCCCTCGTGTTTTCCGATGCGGACATGAATGCGATGTTACGTGTTCGGGCAGCATTCGATCCGTTGGGACTTTGCAATCCCGGAAAGATTGTGCCGTTGCTTCGCGGCTGCGGCGAAGCGAAAGCGGTTGAAACTGAAGTTCTTGGATCGAGTCGCAATGCCGTAGCGTCGGGTCCGATGCGCAACACCAACCCGACGCGTATTGATCCGATCCAACGAGAACTGTTGCCTTCGCTGGCCCAAATTGCCGGCGAAGCCAATATCTCTGCGAACACAGTCTTTCCAGGTACCACCGAAGAGATCTCCGAGATCCTGCAACTCGCTTCACGTGAACACTGGAGTGTTCTACCAGCCGGTGGAATGACGTGGCTCAAGCCTCAGCACAAGTCCGTGGCTAATCTCATAATCAGCACCAGTCGTCTCAACCAGATCATCGAACACGAACCCGCAGATCTGATCGCTATCGCTCAATCCGGCGTCAAACTCGTAGACTTCAACACGAAGCTCAAAGAGAACGGTCAATGGTTGCCGCTCGACCCTCCCGATGATGGTTGCGCGACGATAGGCGGAGTGGTCGCGACCGGTCTGGGCGGCGCGCAGCAATTCGGCTACGGACGCCCGCGCGGCTCAGTGATTGGAATGAAAGTCGTGTTGGCCGGCGGCAGCGTCATCAAAGTTGGAGGACGCGTAGTAAAAAACGTTGCTGGTTACGACCTGTGCAAGTTGTTCACCGGCAGCTACGGAAGCCTGGGAATAATCACTGAAATCAATTTCAAACTACGACCTCGTCCCGCACGGGAAGCAACGGTCATCTCAACTGGTACTCTTCGGGATCTTCTTTCAAGCGCGCGTGCGATTTTGGAAGCGCGCCTCTTCCCTGTCGCCGCGGAAATTGTCTCTCCGGCTTTCGCTCATCGACTCGGAATCACGACTAACAATCCTGCATTGGTGGTTCGATTTGCCGGAAATGAAAAAGGCGTGACTTATCAAATCGAAGAAGCGCTCGCGCAACTCAACCGCGCGGAGGTTGCGTTGGAGGATGGACAACTTTGGCAGATAGTTGCGGCAGTTCCATTTTGGAGTGAGTGCGTGTTCAGTTGGCGCACGAGCGTCCTTCCGAGTGAGTTGCCGGCATTTAGCGAGCGTGTTGCTAAGGCAGGATCAATCTGGCAAGTCGGAGCGCTGGATGGGCGTGTGAGATTGTTTGATAATGACCAGCGCAGCGCCGCACTTTTCGACAAACCGAACTCCGCGGCGCTAAGCTCGTTGATGCAACGTGTGAAGCAGCAACTCGATCCTTTGAATACTTTGCCGCGGATTAACACTGATTAGGACGGATCAGACTATGAAAACATTCAGACGCTTATCGATCTTTCTTGCGCTCGTCCTCGTTATCGCACCTGTTTTCTCGCTTGCTGCGGCTCGTGAACCGGTCCGCGCGAAACACGGAATCGTTGCGTCAACGAACGAGATCGCTTCACGTGTCGGCGTCGATATCATGAAGCGCGGCGGCAACGCGGTCGATGCTGCTATTGCCGTGGCGTTCGCGCTCGCAGTCACACATCCGGCTGCGGGAAACCTGGGCGGCGGCGGCTTCATGATGATTCGTCTCAAAAACGGCAAAACGACCGCGATTGATTATCGCGAGATGGCGCCGGCGGCTGCGCATCGCGACGTCTATCTCGACAAAAACGGTAACCTGATCGAAGGCGAAGGTGGTTCACTCGTCGGCTACCGCGCGGCAGGTGTTCCCGGGACTGTTCGCGGCATGGAGTTGGCGCTGAAGAAATACGGATCGGGGAAACTCACCTGGGCCCAACTCGTAGAACCCGCACGACGTCTCGCTGCCGATGGTTTCACAGTTACTTACTCGTTGGCGCGTTCGCTGCATGGAAATCGGGAGTACCTCGAAAAGTATCCGGAAACAAAACGAATCTATTTGAAGGCCGGCAAGTTTTACAATGAAGGCGAGACCTTCCAGCAACCGGAGCTCGCCGCGACGTTCGCGCGCCTGCAACGGTCTGGTCCAAACGAATTTTATGAAGGCGAAACCGCGCGGCTGATCGTCGCCGATATGAAACGCCACAATGGCCTCATGACGATGGACGACTTGCGCGGCTACGTCGCGAAGGAGCGCACGCCTCTGCGCGGGAGCTATCGCGGTCACGAGATCATCTCGATGCCGCCACCTTCTTCAGGCGGCGCAGTGCTGATCGAGATGCTCAACATACTCGAGGGTTTCGATCTGCAAAAAATGGAAGCGAGTTCATCTGAACGCTACCATCTGATGGCGGAGTCGATGCGACGCGCGTTTGCGGATCGCGCCGAGTACATGGGCGACAGCGATTTTGTGAAGGTCCCGGTTGCGGGATTGATTGACAAGCATTACGCCGACACGCTGCGCCGCACCATCAACACCGATCGCGCTTCGACGAGCGCAGAAGTGCGCGCCGGACGGCCGGCAGGTTACGAGTCAGAAGAGACGACGCACTTCACGGTCGTCGATGCGGAAGGAAATGCGGTCGCAAATACCTACACGCTCAATAACTCCTATGGCTCGGCGGCAGTCGCCAAGGGTACGGGAATGCTTCTCAACGATGAGATGGATGATTTCGCGGCAAAGCCCGGCACTCCAAACCTGTATGGTCTAATTCAGGGTGAACGCAACGCGGTAGCGCCACGAAAACGTCCGCTCTCTGCAATGACGCCGACGATTGTTCTTCGCAAGGACGGGAGCCTGTGGTTTACGATCGGCAGTCCCGGTGGACCAACCATCATCAATACCGTTCTCTGCGTCATCACGAACGTGATCGATTACGAGATGAACATTCAACAAGCGATCGATTTTCCCAGGATTCATCACCAGTGGCTGCCCGATGAACTGGTAGGCGAACCTTTCGGTCTGTCCGGCGACACGCAACGCGCCCTTACTTCGCGCGGCCACACACTCGCCAAGCTTCGTTATCTTGGCGACGCGGAAGGCATCATGATCGAAGAAAAAACCGGCATCCGCCTGGGCGCCACCGACCCCCGCCGCAGCGACGGCCAGGCAGTGGGGTATTAAGTAAGAGCCACAAAGAAGAACAAAAGTCACAAAGATTTGGGGTGAACCCCTTGGGTGAGACAGTTTTCAATTGGCACACTCGCCATTGAATAAATTTGACTTCTCAAACTACCGCGCTTGTTTCAGAATCTTGGCCGGCTGGTGAAGCGGAG